>JAEEGL011924450.1_pt1 | contig 11498 bp, 12 predicted proteins | sample 9134231 | NCBI WGS metagenome assembly JAEEGL01 (sample SAMN16246548, study PRJNA631951) | gut metagenome | biome: gut microbiome; feature: rumen; material: fiber-attached | host: Bos | place: Iran: Karaj | collected 2018-10
GAATTCATGGCGTAACCTTGCTGTAAAAGTCTTTCGATCATGTCGAGACTTCGTTCGGTCAGTTCAGAATATCTCTGAATCTGGGCCATTACGAGTTTTTCATCTTCCGGAGGGGTCATGGAAGAGCTTAATGAACGTGTTTCTGCCATTTTGGATTCTCCAGTTTTGCGTTATTCTTGGCAAAAAACTTATCGGCAGATGTCTATATTATGTTTAGTTTATTTATTATATTTTTATTCGTTTGCTTTTGCGGCTTCGGAAAAAACTTATGAATTCGAGCCTTATCAAAAGAAAGCAAATGGTAAAATAACTGTAGATACTAACTCTAATAAAGCTGGAAACAAATATACTGATTCCACAGATAATATAAAGAGTTTGAAAAAATCAGCAGAAGCTATGGCTGAAGTAGAAGAACTGCTAGACAAACTAGATATATCTATTAAACAATTAGCTGAAACAAAGCCTCTTAGTGATGAAGATCAAGAAGCTATTTTGAAAGCTTTAGCAGAAATAGAGGGTGTGTTAAGCTATACTCATTTACAGCTTAAAAGTGGAAAAGAACAGCTTTCCTCTATTCGACCTATAACAGACGAAGAAATAACTGAATATAATTCCTTAAAAGTAAAATTCATGTCTTATATGAGACTATGCAAAGATTTAAAAATGTTTATTGCAGAAAAACTAGCCAATGCTTCCCAAAGGAATACAAAATGAAAAAAATAGTTTTATTGTTCTCTATGATTTTGATTTGTAATGTTGTTTTTGCTGATAATCCCGTAATGAATTATTTAAAAAAATGGGTAGATGAAACAAGAATAGAAAAGGCTATTGGAAAAGTTTTAATAGACCAGTTTGTTAAAGATCTTCCAAAAGAATATTCAATAAAAGAAGATGTTCAACTATCTAGCAAATTCATTGGATTTTTAGAAAAATGTGGTGTTAAGAACAATGGTGGATTAGAGCTTAAAGTTATGGTAATTGAAAGTTCTATTCCTGATGAGATTCTTCTTCCTGGTGGAACGCTGGTTCTTACAAGAGGTTATTTGGCTTATGCCGCTTCTGAAGAACAACAAGACTTTATTTTTGCGAGAAATGCTTATCTTGTTTTTCAAAAACAGCCTTTAGCAGTAATAAAACATGAAGGTATTTATCCAAAGTTTTTAGACTATATAAAATTAAAAGAAGAAAAGCGTAATGAAAAAGATATAAGATATTTACTTAGAACTTATCTTTCTGTTGTAAGAAAAATGAATCATAAAAAAGCTGATGTTCAAGGTGCGCTATTAACTTCTAATCCAGAAAAAACAAGATTAGGAGCTATTAAAATGCTAGGTCAGTTTAATGTTACAATATGGCCACCATCTCCATTTGATACAGTAGATTTGCCATCGAGAATTTCTGACTTAGAAAACCTGAAATTGCCTGAAAAAAATCTTTGAGATGAGTTTTGAACGCCTTGTAAAAAATCCTCGTAAAGCCATAAATGACAGTGATAGTTGGGTTAGACGTAGGGTTCTTTCTATTATAAGTAGAGAACCTAGTATTGATGACCGCATTTTTTTAGAAGAAATGTTAGAAAGTGATGACCCGACTAGTGTATTTTTGGCTTATAAAGGTTTAACAAGGCTTTTCCCCTTAACAAATGCAATGAAAAACGTTTGGCAGGATTTTTTTGCCGAAACAATAGATTTGTTAGATAAAAGGGCTAGTTCAGGCTCTGGTTCAGCACAAATAAGAACTGCAGCAATAAAAGCCTTGGCTTTTTCAACTGATTTAAGCATTTCTGTTGTAGAATCTGCTTTAAAGTCATTGTTTTCGACTTTTAGTTACGAAACTTCATTTATTGCTCAAGAGCCCTTATTGCCATTGTTGACAAAACAGAACAGTTTTTCTTTGCCAGAAAGTTTTGGCATTTTGTTGGCTTCATTGCCTATAGAGCAAGAGAGTTCCATTAAAATAATAAAAAGAGAGCTTGATTGCCAGAACCCAGATCGTCTCATTCCTGCAATGATATCTTTGCAGCTTAATTCTAGCCCTGAAATGACTGATCAGCTACTTTGGATAGCTAGAAATGGTGAAAAACGAGTTGCTGATGAAGCAGTAAGAGCATTATTGGCTTGTGGCGGCAAGAAAGTCTGTTTATTTATTACTTCTTTATTAAAGGAAGTCAGAGACTCTGAAAGAAGAGCAATTATACTGTCTTTAGCTGGTGCTACTGATAGAGAAGAAATTTGGCCCGTGCTTTCAGGTTTTGCTAGAGGGAAGAGCAAAGAACTATCTTTGGTGGCACTTAGAGCTATTGATGGTTTTTCTGGCACTTCAATAGAAGATAAAATACATTTATATTCTGAAGTTGCTAGAAGTAAAGAACCAGATTTAATTGCTCTTGCAGCTCTTTTAGCTTATAAGGCTGGTTCTGTAAAATCAATAAAGATAATAAAACAGCTTTTAAATTCTGATTTAGAAAAGAGTCGTTTTGAAGCTGTTTGCGTGCTGTCTGAATTTCCTGCCGAAAAAGCTGTTCCTTTGCTTTTGACGGCTTTTGACGAGGAAACAGATGAGAATATAATCAATCAAATATTTTTAAGTCTTCGTTCTCTTCTTCCCAAAATAAACAAAATAGAATTGGTTGAAAATACAATTTTGCCATGGCTTAATAGGCTTTTGAATTCGAACGATCCTTTCATTCGAAATCAAACTGCGGTTTTGTGTGGTTGCTTAGGGCCTAGTGCTGAAGATATAGCTTTAAAAGTATTGGAAAAAGAAACTCACCCATATGTTATTGCTTCATTATTAGCGGCTTTAGGAAAATGTGGCTGTAACAAACTTATTTTATATTCGCAATATCACGATCACAATGACCCAAGAGTCAGAGCCAACATGGTTTGGGCATTAAGCAACTGCGGAAACGAGGCTTTGCCCTATTTAAATGACGCTTTATCGGACAGTTCTCCAAGAGTAAGAGCTGGAGCTGCTTTTAACCTATTTATGCTTGGTCAGCTTTACGTGATTAAAACTTTAAACGGTATGTTACAGGTTCCAGAACCTCTTTCGGTTCTTTCTGGCTGTTATGCTATTTTCAATATTTTTAAAACAATATTACCTAGATTGGAAGCAGACCACCCCTTAGCTTTGGCAATGGGAAAACTTGCTTTAGAAAGCCAAAGACATAAACAAATTGGCCCAGGACTTTTGAATGTTCCTGAAGCTCCCGATTTATTCAGTGAAATGGCAACCTGTGCGGGTAATCAAAAAAGAATATTATGGTTATTGGAAGAAAAACACAAAAGGAGACCTTCGTCATTTCTCATAACAAGGCTTTTGGCTTCTTTATATATTTTGAACAATGAAAATGCCAAGGCGCTTCCTCTTATTGAAATTTGCGTGAGGGAAAACCCAACGGATTTGGCTGATTTATTGGATGCTTATCGAACTGTTATAAAACTAGGCAATTTGAACAGAGCCAACGAAATTGGTGAGAAAACCAAAAAGCTTTATAAAATGCTTTTGGATGGCTGTATAGAGTTATGTAAGGAATTAAGGGGAACGGGGTCTGCTTTAATGCTTCAAAGGCTTAATTTCTTGAATGAGCCTTCTATGAATCTTTATAATGCGATGATTCAATTAAAAGTGGTGGAAGATGACCCCGATACTGTTATGTATCTTATGACAGAACTTATTTTGGCTAGACCTTTCAATGTAAATCTTATAAATAAGTTGGCAGCAATGTTACCTGAAGATTATACTTCATTAAAAGACGCTTTGCTTGTTTATGCGAAGTCGTTGTAGTGATTGAAATGAAATAAAAAAGCCAGAGAATTTATTATTCTCTGGCTTTTTTATACACTAAAAACTAATTATTTTTTCTTAGAATTAACTAATTCTTTTAGTTCTTTGCCTGGAACAAACTTAGCTACATTGCAAGCTGGAATCTTGATGCTTTTCTTGGTCTGAGGATTGATTCCTGTGCGAGCTTTTCTAGAACTAACTTTGAAAGAACCAAAACCAACAAGGCGAACATCGTCTTTGTTCTTAAGAGCAGTCTTAATGATTGCAATTGTTGCTTCAAGAGCTTTTGCAGCCTGAGTTTGAGTCATTTCAGCGGTTTTTGCGATTTCACGAACTAATTCAATTTTTTTCACTTTTATTGTCTCCCGTTTATTATTAGTTTAAGAACTCAACAATTGAATCATAATGATTGTTGGTTGCTTTGTCAATGCTTAATGGTAAATATTTTTGTTAAGAAAAAAGTTAGCGTTTAAAGTTAAACGTTTATCACCACCTACCACCCACCACTTATCGCTATTCATCTTTCTCTTTCTTCCTTCTATCTTTCATCTTTTAAATGTACGTGATTTGATAAACTTATGTTATTGTGATACAATTTCTCATGGTATATCCTTTAATTCTATAACCTTTAAGAGAATTGCATAAAAATGAACAACCATAATTTCATATCAGACTCTCGTTTTAAAAATATAAAACCTTTCGATTCAAAACTTTGGCTTTCTTCTCCAACAATGCATGGAGATGAACAAAAGTGGGTTGACGAAGCAATCAGAACCAACTGGGTTTCCACCGTTGGAGCAAATATTAACGAAGTTGAAAAACTTTTGTCCGAATACATTGGTGTTAAATACGCCGTTGGTCTTTCTTCAGGAACAGCAGCTCTTCATCTTGCCACAAGACTTGCTGGTGAAAAGCTTTACGGTCAAGCAAGACCAGGTGAAAGAACCCTAAAAGGTCATAAGGTTTTCTGCAGTGATATGACATTTAATGCTTCTGTTAATCCTGTTGCATACGAAGGTGGCGAAGCCGTTTTTATAGACACAGAAGCTGATACTTGGAACATGAGTCCGGAAGCTTTAGAAAAAGCTTTTGAAATTTATCCTGAAGTCAGACTTATAGTTGTTGCTCATCTTTATGGCACTCCAGGCAAAATAGAACAAATCAGGGCAATAGCAGAAAAACACAATGCTTTGATTATAGAAGATGCCGCCGAATCTCTTGGTGCCAAATATAAGTTAAATGGAAAATGGGTTGAAACTGGCACATTAGGTGATTACAACTGTATTTCATTTAACGGCAACAAGATTATTACTGGTAGTTCAGGAGGAATGTTCCTTACAAATTCTCTTGAAGATGCTAACAAAATAAGAAAATGGTCTACACAGAGCCGTGAAGCAGCCTCCTGGTATCAGCACGAAGAAATCGGCTACAACTACCGCATGAGCAACATCATCGCAGGTGTCGTAAGAGGTCAGATTCCTTTCCTTGACGAACATATAAAACAAAAAAAGGCTATTTATGAAAGATATAAAAAGGGCTTGTCTGATCTGCCAGTAAAGATGAATCCATATGATTCAGAAAACAGCGAACCCAACTTCTGGCTTTCCTGCATGATTCTCGACGAAAAAGCCATGTGCAAAACAGTTCGTGGCGATAAAGACGCTTTGTATATCAGCGAAACAGGCAAATCCTGCCCCACAGAAATCTTAGAAGCTATCGCTGCTTTCAACGCCGAAGGCCGCCCAATTTGGAAGCCAATGCATATGCAGCCAATATATATGAACAACGCTTTCATAACAGCCCAAGGTAATGGCAGAGCTGGCAGCAATGCCTACATAGAAGGCTCTGTTGCCGATATCGGAGCCGACATTTTCCGCAGAGGCCTTTGTCTGCCATCCGACAACAAAATGACCCCCGCTCAGCAAGATGTCATAATCGACATCATCCACCGCTGCTTCGAGTAAGAAAGTTTATCTTTGAATGCAATAAAAGCTTTTTATTACCCCCTTTTTATTATAAGGGGTAATTCGTAACGGCTAGTAATAACACCTTCTATAGCGAACCAATCGCCCATAATGGGATATTTATAATATCCATTACAATTTTTCATCGGAAAAAATGTTGTTCTACCACACTTTTTCTGACGAAAAATTGTGGTTACACTAGACATCCCTAAAATACTTATTGTATTGTTTGCCTTGAAAGTTTCTTTCATAACTATTTTAAGCTAAAAGCAAAAGCTGCGAGAAAACCTGACCAACATGATCAGTAGTTTTCTATCATGGACTTGCGGTATTTATTAGTATTTTTTATAATATAGTCAAGAAGACCAACATTTAATCTGGAACAGATATGATGGGGGAATGGATATGCAAGTTAATATTCTAGAAGCTAAAACAAATTTATCAAACCTGGTAAGACTTGTAGAAACAGGACAAGAAGAACTAATTATCATTGCAAGATATGGCAAACCAGTAGTAAAAATGGTTCAATATAATGATGTATCTGTCTCAAAACGTATTGGAGTTGCAAAAGGCAGACTCAAATCTCCAGAAAACCTTGATAAATACAATGACGAAATTGCTAAGATGTTTGGAGATTCTCTATGAATTTGCTTTTGGATACACATATCCTAATCTGGGCTTTGAACGATGACCCTAGATTGCCTACGAAAGCTAAAGAAATGATTCTTAATAAAGATAACGCAATTTACTATAGCTCGGTTTCCATCTGGGAAGTTTCGATTAAACACACCAGCCATCCTGATAATGTTGAATTCACAGGAAAAGAACTCTCACAGTTCTGTAAAGAGGCTGGGTTCTTGCCTGTTGAGATGCGAGACAAACATGTGTTTGCTTTAGAGACTATCACAAGAGAAGAAGGGGCCCCTCCGCATTTTGATCCGTTTGATCGTATGCTAGTAGCACAGGCTAAGTCAGAAAACATGTATTTCTTGACTCATGATTCGCTGCTTCCTTACTACAAAGAAAAGTGCATTATCCTAGTATAAAATAGATACCTAGGCAATGAAATACCTATTGTTTATTCACGCGAAAAATCAATCAAAAACATTTTTTAATTTATAATTATTTATCAGAAAAAAGAAATTATTATCGATGTTCTTGCCTTGATTTGCTTATTTAATTCTTCATAATCATGTTTATTTATGATATTCTTATAACGATTTAATTATGGAAATTTATAATGATAGATATAAATAAATTGATTTCTAAAAAAGAAAGTATACATCTAGAAGTAAAATCGGCTGAAAGTAAACTTCCAAAAAGCTTTTGGGAAAGTTATTCGGCTTTTGCTAATACAGATGGTGGTATTATTTTACTTGGAGTGAAAGAAGATAATAATTCAAAAAAATTAATTGTAAATGGGGTTTTGAAACCTGAAGCAATTATTTCAGATATTTGGAATACATTAAATAATAGACAAAAAGTAAGTTCAAATATTTTAATTAATGAGCAGATTTACTCAATAGAGTTTCAGAATAAAACTGTAGTTGTTGTCGAAGTTCCTAGAGCAGAACGTTATGATAGACCTGTTTATGTTGGACAAAATATTAATCAGGGAACATATAGAAGAAATAATGATGGAGACTACAAATGCTCCAATAGTGAAATAAAGTCTATGCTAAGAGATCAGTCAGATAAGTCTTCAGACAACACTGTTCTCGAAAACTTAGAATTAAACTCATTTTGTAACGATTCGATAAAGAAATATAGAATGATGTTTAATAATCTTAAACCAAATCATGTTTGGTCTTCGTTAACAAATCAAGAATTTCTTTTAAAAGTCGGGGCAGCACGAATAAGTCAGAAAGACGGAATTATTCACCCAACTTTGGCTGGTTTAATTTTCTTTGGTTACTATAACGAAATTATAAACGAACTTCCATTCTATTTTTTAGATTATAGGGAACATCTCAGCCAAGATATACGTTGGACCGATAGGGTTTGTTCTAGCGACAGCGATTGGAGTGGTAATATCTTTGATTTTTATTTCCGTATAATTAATAAATTGACCACTGAAGTAAAAAAACCGTTTAAACTAAATAAAAAACTTCAAAGAATAGATGACACTTTAATTCATTCGTCTATTAGAGAAGTTCTAGCAAATGCTTTAATTCATGCAGACTATTATGGAACACGAGGAATAGTTATCGAAAAAACTAGTGATTCTATACAGGTTTCGAATCCAGGCAATTTCAGAATTCCAATAAATGAAGCAATAGCAGGTGGAATAAGCGATGCTAGAAACAGCAGAATATTCAATTTGTTTTCACTAATAGATGTTGGGGAAAGGTCCGGTATGGGGTTGTGCAATCTTTTTAACGTGTGGGAACAAAACAATTATGTAAAACCTGTTGTCACAGAAACAATAACTCCTGTTGAGAGAGTAACAATAGTATTAAAGTTTGTGCAGTCAAAAGAGATAAAAAATACTGCAAGAACTACACAAACTGCACAAAATTCTTTAAGCTCTATTGAAATTGAAATCTTAAGAGCAGTATCTGAAACACCTAATATCACTCAAAAAGCATTGTCGTTAAAACTAAATATTAAACAAACTACAATTAGATTCTATATAGATAAATTACAGTCTAAGCATCTTTTAATTCGTGTTGGAAGTAATAGAAGCGGTTATTGGAAAACAAATAATTAATAGCCTAAATAATAAAGTTTGTGTGGTTAATTATGCAGTAACTACACAAACTGCTATACAAAATTTAAAAGTAAAATTTTTACATTGGTGACCAATCAGTAAATTAGTTGAATTAAAAAAGTTGAGAAGAATTTTTTTAGCTTATTTATTATGTGATATTTTATTCAATGAGTTACAGATAAAAAAAGTGACACGTAATTCTGTAATTCAGTAAAAAAGTTTGTTGTTCTACTCGAAAAACTTTTAATTTTCAAATTTTTTTCGAGTAGAAAATATAAAAACACCCACCACTTACCACACCAAGGCGTTAGTTTTGAAATTCCTAAATTCTCCCTCCGCCCTAAGCCTTACTCCCTAAAAAATATATTGTTCATTTTAGAAACTTATATTAGTATGGGATATAACTAATGTTCATTAATAATATATTTGTTTTGTTAACGAACTTAGATGGAAAATCATATGGTTGTAGCTATGATTTTTGCTAAATTAAGATAATGATCTGCAAGGGCAAAGACTGTTTTTTGACGATGAATAAGAAGTCATAGAGATATGCAGTTTGACGAATTAAGACCTATACTCATAGATATCTTAACTTTGCCAGAATTTGCTGGCGAATATTTATCTATTGGGCAAATTTGTGACCAAATAGAAAAAAGATATCCAGATTTATGGAAAACCTTGAATAATAATAAATTAAGAGTTAAATCAAATTCAGGTATTGTTTATGATTATTCCGATCAAAAAGCAAGTGATTTCATAGAAAAAACTCTTGAATACTACTCTATGAATAATGGTGTTCCTGGTCTTGAAGCAAAAGAGATTCAAAGTATAAGCAATAAGCCCATAATTATTTGGCGAATAAAATAAGCAAACGATGATTTCGTGAGTTTATTTTTGATTGCTTAATATGTAATTTAGTTTAAAACCAATATTTTATTTTTAAATTTTTAATTCGCAAGGCAGATGCAAGCTTTTTTATCGTTTTTTATGTGTTATTGAATTATTTGTTTTAATACTTTATAATATTTTAAATTGAGTATTGCTTAAAACGGATTATAACAAAATCAAACAGGATATAAATTAAGATTAAATATAGAAAAATATGAATAATAGTTCAAACATATTTCAGAGAAGGAATAAATACGAAAAACGAGGTAACGAAAGTAACTTATAGGAGTAAAATATATGATAGATAATAATCTAGTTAGTTTTGTTATAGACAATCATTTTGAATACTCTAATGATGAATTCTATTTCAGTCCATCAGAAAAATACCCAGAATATCCTTTCGAAGAACTTTCTTCAGGCAAAAATACAGTTTACGAAAAAGTTAGACGAAGTTTTTTTCAATTAGGTTTAGATAAAGAACACTATGGAACAAAAGAATGGAATCCGTTTGGAGAATTTATTAAACCAGGTCAACAAGTATTATTGAAACCTAATTGGGTTATGCATGTAAATCCTAGAAAAGATTCTTTGGGAATGCAATGTCTTGTTACCCAACCATCGGTTATAAGAGCAGTATTGGACTTTGTGATCATAGCTTTAAAAGGTACAGGAAAAATAATTGTTGGCGATGCTCCAATGTATCAATGCTATTTTGAAGAATTACAAAAGAATCTATCTTATGATAAACTATGGAATTATTATTATAATAAAAATATTAGTTTAGAAATAAAAGATTTTAGAAATTTTATAATTGATCGTTCAAATAAAGATGACATAATAAAGAAAGTAAGCAAGGATGATGGTATATTAGTAGATTTGGGAGATAAAGCTTGTCTTGATGAATTTGATGAAAAACAAATTAACAAATTTAAAATATTTGGATATCCTTCATCTTTAATGCATGAAGGGCACAGTAAAGGAAAACATAAATTTCTTATTCATCAAGATGTATTAAATGCAGATGTAATTATTAATTTACCCAAACCGAAATCACATAGAAAAGCAGGAATGACTGCTTGTGCGAAAAACTTTATAGGGATTAATTGCAGAAAAGAATATCTACCTCACCATAGAGATGGTGCTATTTCTTCCGGGGGCGATGAATACCCAAGCAAAAATATTTTTAAAGCGATTCATGCCAAAATACATGAGTTAAATTCAAGGTTTATAAAGCCAAATAAAGTTTTTCGTTTAATTGATAAAGTTACAAGAGGATTAGAGTTAGTTTTTTCTATTAATAAAAAATATGACGGTTGTTGGTATGGTAATGATACTTTATGGAGAACTATTGCTGATTTGAACAGAATTGTACAATATGCTGACAAACAAGGTATCATAAAAGAGAGTAAGCAAAGAACAATTTTTAATGTTTGCGATATGATAATTTCTGGAGAAGAAGAAGGACCTTTAAGACCTACTCCCAAAAAAGTTGGAGCAATTGTTTCTGGTTTTGAAATAGCATATTTAGATTGTTTTATAGCAACTCTTATGGGATTTGATATAAATAAGATAAAATACATACCCTATTTGTTGGAAAAAAATAATTTAGATAGAAATGCTTTAAAAATAGCTTTACAAGACAAAACTATTAATTTTGATAATTTTGATTTGAATCTAAATTTTAAACCTACTTCTGGATGGCAAGGACATATTGAAAAACAATGAACACAATTTCTGGTAAAATTTTTAGAGAATTATACAGTTTTTTATTTTCTGACTATATAATTTTACATTATAAAAATATAAAAACAAAAAAAAATAGAGTTAATCTTCATCGCTATTATTCTGGATTAGAAAATAATAAATCCGATTCTGAAAATTTAGGCGATTATCTTTCTTATATTATCGTCGATTGGATTTTAAAACAAAAAGGAATTGATTATTCTACTTATAAGACCAAATATAAAAAACATTTATATGCCATTGGTTCGATAATGTTAATGGGTTATCAAAATGCTACTATTTGGGGAACAGGTATGCCTTATGAACCTAGTTCCCTTCGAGGTTTCTTTCATAAAAGCTGTTTTCGTAAACTTGACATAAGATGTTGCAGAGGACCATTAACAAGAAATACTCTATTGAGATTA
>JAEEGL012149120.1_pt1 | contig 11498 bp, 7 predicted proteins | sample 9134231 | NCBI WGS metagenome assembly JAEEGL01 (sample SAMN16246548, study PRJNA631951) | gut metagenome | biome: gut microbiome; feature: rumen; material: fiber-attached | host: Bos | place: Iran: Karaj | collected 2018-10
GAAAACGGCCGGTTGACCTTAAGCTGGGGAGCCTCCTATGATTGCGATCAGGAGGAGATCACCTACGACTACACCCTGGCAAGAGATTATTTCTTTGATGATGTGGTGGTAAAAAAGAGCGGACTCTATACCACTATGGATACCATCGACCTGCCACCGGAGGGCGTTTACTACCTGAAGGTGCGGGCGAAAAATGTCTCCGGCAAGAGCACGGAGTGCTACGACTACTTTACCCAGAGAGATTATGGTGATATTTACGGCTGCTACCGTTTTTCCGTGGAGTATGACGGATCTATCACTGTGGATGAGAAGGAAGAATGATGCAAAGAATGAGACTTAGAAAAGGAGCAGGGATTCTGATCTGCCTGACGGCGGCGCTGCTTTCGGGCTGCAGCAAGGAAAGCTACGAGAAGGCCGAAATCAGCTCGTTTGTGCAGGTTCAGGACAAAGAGAGCCTGTATGAAGAACCTATGGATGAGTCGGTTCTGTATCTGACTGTGGGACGCTCGGAGGGCGGTAAAAAAAGCGAGCATACCTGGTCGGAGATCAACGCCCATCCGTTGGAATGGTATGCGGAAAACGGCATCGAGCCCTATGAATGCGACGTGCTGGCCCAGTTCGGAAACGAGGACGGCCCCACTTCCAAGGGCTTTGGCTTTGGGGATCTTTCCAATAACGCCACCATCCGCTTGTCCGGAGATAAAGCATCCCTGAGGCAGCAGAAAAGCTATAAGCTTCGAATCTACGGAGACAGCGGAACCGTTTCCGGCATCAAGACTTTGCAGCTGTCCAAAAGCTTTTCCGACCCCTTCCGGTTCACCGGAAAGCTCTGCTTTGACCTCATGAGCCAGACAGATTCCCTTATGAGCGTGCGGACCCAGTTCGTTCATGTTTATGTGAAGGATGAGACCGAGGAAAAGAGCACCCTGTTTGAGGACTACGGCCTTTATACCATGACGGAAACCGTCAACAAGCGGTATCTGAAAAACCGGGATCTGGACGGCAGCGGCGAGCTTTACAAGATCGAGAATTTTGATTTTGCCCGCCACGAGGATGTGATCAAAAGTCCCACGGATCCGGACTATGACAAGGATGCCTTTGAAAGCCTGCTGGAGTCCAAGGGAAGCAGCGACAATTCCAAGCTTATTAAGCTTTTGGATGCTGTCAATAATGAAGATCGCAGCATCGAGGAGATCGTAGAGACCTACTTTGACAAGGATAACCTTTATACCTGGATGGCCTTCAACATCCTTTTGGATAATAAGGATACGGCCACCGAGAACTTTTATCTCTATTCCCCTACGGGAACCGAAAAGTTCTACATTCTGCCCTGGGACAACGACGGAGCCCTGCGATCAGATTATGAGACCTTAAGACAGAGCGACGATGTACCGGGATGGCAGAAGGGCATTCATCTCTTTGCAAGATCCGGGCTCTTTTCCCGCATTACCGCTTCCAAGGCATGTGTGGACGAGCTGTCGGGCTATGTGGATGAGCTTCACGCCGGCGTACTTTCCGGAGAGCATGTGGCTTCTGTAGCAGAAGGACTGCAAAAGACTGTGAAGCCCTATTTGTACTCCATGCCGGATATGATCTATGCCAGGGTGACGGAGGAAAACTACGATAAACTGGTAGGACAGATCCCTACCCAGATGGATCAAAACTATGACGCTTATTATGAGTCCCTGAAAACCCCCACGCCTTTTATGGTGAACACACCGGAGAAAAGAGACGGCAAGATCCGCATCAGCTGGGAGCCTTCCACTGCGCTGGAGGGAAGAGTTCGATACATGGTGCAGATCGCAGATTCCTGGGATTTTTCCACCAGGATCGTAGAGGAGCGGGGAATCTGGGAGAATGAACTGCTTTCAGGAAACCTGCCCCAGGGACAGTACTTTGTAAGAGTGGTGGCGGAGAGTGCCGACGGAAAGACTCAGACATCCTTCCAGAACTACCATACCGAAAAGGATACCATCGCCCAGGGCGTTTTGTGCTTCTATGTTATGGAGGACGGATCCCTGCACCAGGCGCTGACACATCAGGTTGCTGATGAGTAAGGAGAATTGCAGATGACAGACTATGAAACCGGCCCCGGGACCCGGTGGGATGCGGAGCAGGACGACGGGCGGAAACTTTACCGCAACGAATGGAAGTACGTGATTTCCGCCGCCGATGCCGAACTTTTGCGAATGCGGCTTTCCCCCCACCTTCGGATGGACAGCCATGCAGCAGGTGGAGGCTATGAGATCCGGAGCCTGTATTTTGACGATTATAAAAACTCCGCTTACGAACAAAAACTCATGGGCGTATTTGAACGAAAAAAGTGGCGTATTCGGATCTATGATTACAGCGATGCCAAGATTGCCCTGGAGCGAAAGAAAAAGCGGGGCAATTACATCTACAAGGAATCGGTGGATCTAAGCCGGGAGGAATTTGACAGGATCCTGTCAGGGGACTTCGCTTTTTTGCTGAAGCGAGATGAAACCCTGTGCAGTGAGTTTTATCTGGAGTGTGTGACAAAGCTCCTTCGGCCCAAGGTTATCGTGGATTACTACAGAACACCACTGATCCTCAAGGAGGGGACCGTCAGGATCACCTTTGACAAGGAGGTTTGCGCCGCGGTGGGAGGCTATGATATCTTCGATAAAAATCTTCCCAAGTTTTCGGTGCAAAACCAGGACGAGGTGGTGCTGGAGGTGAAGTTTACCGAGTTTTTGCCCCAGCTTATCAAGGAGCTGCTGCCCACACCGGATCAGTCTCTGGTGGCATTTTCGAAATACTGCGCCTGCTTTGAGAGAGCGCATCATCTGACGGATCCCACAGCCGGGATCAGTAAAACCTATATTGGATGGAGGTACTAAAGAATGAGTGCAAGAGATTACTTTAAAAAATCGGTTTTGGAGTCCTTTACCGCAGGAAACGGTATTACGGCGGACTTCGTCATTTCCGCTGTGTTGGCGCTGACAGCGTCGGTGATCCTGGGACTTTGCATCTACGCCATTTACAAACAGTACTACGGCGGCGTGGTGTATTCCTCGGCTTTTGCCATGACCCTGGTGGGCATGTGCGTATTGACCTGTGCCCTGACACTGGCCATCTCCAGTAACATCGTAATTTCCCTCGGTATGGTCGGCGCCCTTTCCATTGTCCGTTACCGTACCGCCATTAAGGACCCAATGGATCTGCTATACCTCTTCTGGTCCATCTCCATCGGTATCATCGTGGCAGCAGATCTGTATGTACTGGCCCTTATTACCATGATCGTCATGATCTTTCTGGTACACTTTTTCTCCAGAAAGAAAAAGATCGGAACCCTGTACATCCTGGTGATCCACTATGCAGGTTCCCAGGCTGAGACGGATCTTACCAGACTTTTGGGACATCAGAAATACCAGATCAAATCCAAGACCTATCGGGGCGAGCAGGTGGAGCTGACCGTAGAGCTTATGTCCCGTCAGGGCGGATTTTCCTTCGTGGAGAAGATCAACGAGATCGACGGCGTGCAGGATGTCAGCCTGATCCAATATAACGGAGAATACAATGGATAAGAAAAAAAGTACTGCTATCCAGTATGTGATCCTGGTGGTGCTGGCGCTGCTCATTGCACTGCTCATGTGGTACATCATGGCCAGGTCCTCCTATAACATCGATGAGACCTATGCGCCGGATCTGACCTTGGTGGATAATCCCCTTATGGGCTTTGCGCCGGATGCGGCCAATCCTGAGCTGTGTGAAAAGAGCAGGCTTGTGTTCATTCCCGTGACCTTTGCGGAGTGGGAACCCCAGGAGGGCACCTTTGCCATCAAGGAACTGGAAGAAAAGTATAATTTAAAGCGCTGGAAAAGCGAAGGAAAGCATGCAGTGCTGAAGTTCATGTGCGATGTACCTTCCGAAGAGGAGCATATGGATATTCCGGATTGGCTCTATGAAAAGACAGGAACCGGATGGGCCTATGATACCGAAATGGGCAAGGGCTTTTGTCCGGACTACGCAGACGCCACCTTTATCCGCTACCATAAAGAGGCGGTGGAAAAGCTGGCGGAATATTGCAACAAGGACTTTTTTGTTTCCTTTGTGGAGCTGGGAAGCCTGGGGCACTGGGGAGAGTGGCATTGCAAGGACAATGAGGGCAATACCCTGATGCCCGATGCCAGGATCTGTGAGGACTACGCTACCCTGTATTCCGAGAGCTTTGTCAATGCAAGATTGTTAGCAAGGCGCAACTATGAGACCGTGGTAGCAGGAAATATCGGCTTTTATAACGATATGCTGGGCAATACCGAGGAGACTGCCGATTGGCTGAGAATGCTTCAAAGAGGCGGTGAGCAGGAGACCAGCGGAGAGCCATTGAAGCTGAAAAATCTGGTGGCCTTCGGAAAGACGGAGCCCGTGGGGGGCGAATTTACCAGCGATGTGCCCATGGAGGAGATCTTAGGTGATGGACTGGGACAGACCCTTGCGGATATCTCGGCTTCCAAGATGACCTTTATCGGTCCCATGGTGCCGGATCTGGCGGATCCCCAGAAGGCTTCTGCAGTAAATTCCATGTTAAGGCGCTGCGGCTACCGGTTGTATGTTTCAAAGTTGCATACCGCTTACGTTTTTTCCAAGACCAGCATGGACATTGAGGTGACCTTAAAGAATGCGGGAAGTGCCGGGTTCTTTTTCGACTGGCCTGTGACATTGACGGTGTTTGATAAAAACAAGGAGCAGGTGTTCTGGGAAGGATTGATGCTGGATCTTCGGGAGCTTGGAAAATCCGATGAGATCACAGCCACCTCCCGGGTAGAGGTTTCTGATCGCATCAAGGATGAGTTTTACATCGGTATTTCCATCACCGACTATGAGGGGAAGGATCCCATTAAGCTTGCCATCGATACCGGCAGCAAGCAGGAGTTTATCGGGGATTCGCAGATCATTTATCACTATGTGGGGAAATAAGTTACTATTCACTTGTTTTTTTCACACTATCCCTGTATAATTATATAGGCCGGCTTTTTACAGGGGTAATGTAAAGGTATTTGGGATTTCCGGTCAAATGAGAGGAAAGGAAAGAGGTTACACTTTATGGAAACATTAGAGGAAATTTTGGCGGTTGGCTATAACGCAGGAGCTTCCGACGTACACTTAACCGTAGGCGTTCCGCCTATCATGCGTCTTCACGGACACTTAAAGAGAATGGATTTCCCCGTTCTTCGTCCCGAGGATACTTTGGAGCTTTGCCTGGACGTTTTGAATCCCATGCAGAGAGAAAAGTTCGAGGAGAGAGGTGAGTACGACCTTTCCGTAGCTTATCCCGGTATCGGACGTTATCGTTGTAACGTATATAAGCAGCGTGGTGCCATCGGTCTTGCCCTTCGTACCATTACCGATGATATTCCGGATCCCGAGAAATTGGGCGTTCCGAAGAGCATCGTAGATCTTTACACCAGAAAGAGAGGACTGGTTCTGGTAACCGGACCTACCGGTTCCGGTAAATCTACCACACTGGCTTCCATTTTGAATAAGGCAAATGAGCACAGAGATGCTCATATCATTACACTGGAAGAGCCTATCGAGTATGCACACAGACATAAGATGTCCATGGTAAATCAGCGTGAGATCGGACAGGATACCCTTTCCTTCAACAACGGACTGAGAGCTGCCCTCCGTGAGGACCCGGATATCATCCTCGTGGGTGAGATGCGTGACTTTGAGACCATCAGTATCGCTATCACCGCAGCCGAGACCGGACACTTGGTGTTCTCCACCCTGCATACCGTAGATGCGGCTTCCACCGTTGACCGTATCATCGACGTATTCCCGGAGCATCAGCAGCAGCAGATCCGTGTACAGCTGTCCAACGTTATTGAGGCGATCATTTCCCAGACCCTGATCCCCAACATCACCGGGGACGGTCGTTGCGCGGCATTCGAGGTTATGCATGCTACCTACGCTGTACGTAACCTGATCCGTGAAGGAAAGAGCCACATGCTGGATTCCATCATCCAGACCGGTAAGAAGGAAGGTATGATGACCCTGGATGACTCCCTGATGTCTCTTTACATGGCTCGCAAGATCTCCAAAGAGGACTGCATCCAGTACTCCAGAGATCCCGAGAAGATGAAGACGAAGGTATTCTAAAAGGCGGATCCCATTATAACTTATCAAATCATGAGAAAGACCCGGGGCTTTGGCCCCGGGTGATTTTATAGTATACTTAGTGATTGGAACCCAAATCGAGTTATGTCAACCGATTTTGTTCATTTATTGAAAAAATCTTAAAAATGGCTCAAAATTCATTGAAAAAATCTCAAAAATGGCGCAAAATTCATTGAAAAAATCCATGAGGAACATTATACTGTGGCCTAGGAGGGCTATTTGATATGTTGAGAAGAGCAGTTGATGTAAAATTAAATAAATGGGTTGAGACATCAAAAAAGGCATTGATTGTGTCAGGCGCCAGGCAGGTTGGAAAGACGTTCAGCATAAGAGAATGTTTAAGAAATCATCAATGCAATTACATTGAGATCAATCTGATCGATAAGCCGGAGATGGTTGCCGTTTTGGAAAAAGCCATGACAGTTGATGACTTGATCATTGGCATCACTTCGCTTATGGATTATAAATTTGTTGAAGGCGAAACGATTGTTTTTATTGATGAAGTACAGCAATTAAAGGATATTATTACAAGAATCAAGTTTTGGGTAGAAGACGGCAGATTCAGGTATATACTGAGCGGCTCCCTTTTGGGTGTGGAAATGAGAAATTTACGATCAGCGCCGGTAGGGTACGTACAGATGCTCACTATGTATCCGCTGAATTTTGAAGAATATCTTATTGCATCAGGAGTTGTAGATGATACGATCACATATCTGAAAGCGTGTTTTGATCAGAGAAAAGAGGTGGGAGAAGGTATACACGACAAGATATTGAAACATTTTTACAGGTATCTTGTTGTTGGTGGAATGCCGGAGGCTGTTCGAGAGTATGTTGAAACGGGCGATATGAACGTAGTTACTGAGATACAGCAAAGCATAATTGCATTTTATAAAAAAGACTTTACGAAATATGAGTCGGAGAATAAAAAGCTGTATCTGGAAGCGATTTATAATACGATACCGTCCAATCTTCTGAAACAGAATAAAAGGTTTAATTATTCCGATATCGGAAAGGGGCTCTATTTTGAAAAAACTGAGAATAGTTTTATTTGGCTTACCTCTGCAGGAGTAACGATTCCGGCGTATAATGCTACTGAACCACGTTTGGCACTTGAACAGAATAAAAAAAGCTCTTTGGTCAAACTATATAATTCCGATGTGGGTCTGCTGACCAGTATGTATGGAAATTCGGTGCGGGCACAGATTCTGTTGCAAAATGATAAAATTAATCTGGGAGGCGTTTTTGAGAACGCAGTGGTACAGCAATTGACAGCACATGGTTTTCCTGCATATTTTTATAATAGTCATAAGCTTGGAGAACTGGATTTTGTAATAGAATATAAAGGGCGTATTTTGCCGATTGAGGTAAAAAGCGGGAAGGACTACTATATCCATTCGGCGCTTGACAACGTGCTTCTTAATCGTGAATATGAAATAGAGGAAGCATTCATATTTGCAAATTGTGATGTACAGGTAGATCAGAACAAGATTTATCTACCTGTTTATATGAGTACATTTCTTCAAGATGATATGGTTTTGCCCATATTGGAGCCTATCATATAAGCAAAGTTATGTTAACCGATGGTTTTGGGGCAAGGATCGAGCAGGCAGAGATAGAGTCAAACATCACACAACAGTTTGGACAGATTATGAGAAAAAAGAACGGAAAGGACAACCGAATAGAGAAAAAAGGCATCGGAAAGAAGAGCGTTTGGATGGGAATCATGTCCTTTCTTCTGCCCTTTGTGATCCTGACCATCGCCTGCAAATTTGCCGGAGCCATGCCCTTCGGCCCTAAAAGCCTGCTCAGCGGAGAGGGCGGCAGTATGACCCTGTCCACCATGTTCCAGGCAAGGGACCAGATCCTGCAGGGAGAATATCTTTACAGCTTTTCGGCGGGAGGCGGCACCAACCTGTACTACGAGAATCCCATCCTGGCCATGCTCCTGTGGCTGGCTCTTGTGCCGGAAAAAATGCTGCCGCCACTGATCAGCTTTGTGATCCTTGTGAAAATGGCCCTTTGCGGTCTGACCATGTATCTGTATCTGAAAAGGAGTATCAGACATGCGCCTCTGACGGAGCAGCAGAATGAAGCTCTGATCCTGTCCTTTACCACAGCCTATGCCCTGTCATCCTACCAGCTCAGCCTGGCGTGTGATTTCTACCAGGTGGATATCATCTGCCTGCTTCCCCTGTTGCTGCTTACTATGGAGCAGCTGATCCTTTACAGCAAACCCATACGATACGCTCTGGTCCTGACTCTGGAGCTGATCCTGTGCAGGGAGCATGTGATCAGCGTTTTTCTGTTTCTGGTGCTTTGGCTGTTTACCTATACCTTTGAAAACAAGAGGGATTTTCTGAAGAAAGCCTTTTCCTTTACCCTGTATTCCCTGCTGGCCTTTGGCATGGCCTTTTGGGCCATTTACGCCGTGGTGCTGGGAAATGAAGCAAGTGCTTATACCGGATTTTCGGATACCCAGCTGCAGCTTCCGAAGCTCTACTGCGGGTATTTTGTGATCGTTCTTTTGCTGGTGAGCATCTTTATCACCAACAAACAGGGTAACTACTTTTACAGATTTGCCATGACAGGCGCCATGCTGGCCCTGGCACACTGCGAGCCCGGCTTTTTTGTGGGGCCGACAGGCAGATATGTGATCTTCTGGGTGTTCCTCATCGTAGATATCGCCTGGGATGTGATGTGCGAGATCCTGATAAGGCTTAAGAAAAATAGCGCCTGGGAAAAGGTGATACGGCCGATCTGCTACGTGCTTATGGGGGTTACCCTTGTGGAGCTTTCCAGTAACGCCTGCCTGATATTCACAGGCCTTGCGACGGAACGGAAAAATGCAGACGTCCAGACCGCGGCCAGATGGCTCGGAGAGCAGGAGCCCGGGATGTCAGGACTTGACCGGGTGGCATTTTTGGGATATGAAAACGCCAACCAGGGACGAAACGACCATCTGGGAAGCTTTGGCATCAAGGGAGGCTGCGTGACCCCGCAGCAGCTGACTCTGGGCGATTTTCTGGGAATGGAGCAAAAGGGAAATGCAGTTTATGATACTGCCGTTCCGAGCCCCATGTCCGCTATGCTGGGAAGAGTAAGGTATATCATAACGCCTGCTGATACCGGGATCGATAAGGATCCGGAGAACTTCCCCTATCAGCTGATCCGGGAGGAAGGCGGCGCACGGATTTACGAGAATTCCAATCTGCTGCCGGAGGTGTTTTTCATCGGCTCCGTGACCATGTATAAAATGAACTCTGCATCCACGAAGGAACAGTTCGTTGACTATTTGATAGATTCCTTCTCCGGACGAGGGGTATATGATGAGCCCGTCACTATAGACAGCTTCAGGGGCGGCGAAAGAGATGCGGCAATCTGGCTTTCTGAAAAATCTAAAGCGGCCGCGCTGAAGGCAGTGGTGGTCTCGGACGGGCGCCTCTTGGGAGAGATCAAAACGGATATGGACGGATATCTGTGCATCCCCATCCCTTACGAACAGGGCTGGAGAGCGGTTGTAAACAACAACCGGGCGGAGCTGTTCCAGATGAAAAACGGCATGATGGCCGTGAGACTGGAAAAGGGCGAAAATGTGCTGCGACTCACTTTTATTCCCTTTGGCTTTATCACGGGGATCATGGTCACCTATTTGTCCTTCCTGATCCTGTTTTTGCTGCAGGTGATCGCAAATCCGAAAAAGAAGGGCAATACCATCCTGGAGAAGGGGCAGATTGCATAGTTTTTGACAGTGAATTTGGGCATTTCTACGAAAAGGTGGGAATGCCCTTTTTTTGTTTTCATTTTCGGGGGTTAGTGGTATAATATATACGATTATGTGCGTTGATGCTATGGGAGTAATCGTAGCACAATGTGCGGAGAAGACGCGAAGCGTCGGATTACGAATACAGTAGCAGTTACTGTGAATACGTGTGATGTTTAGAAGGAGGATTTTATGAGAAAGAGTACGGGTCTGACAAAAGCGGCAGCGGTCATTCTTTCGGTGGCAGTCACCATGTCCGGCAGTGGGATCAGTCTGATGGCACAGACGACTCCGACAGCGGGACAGGAAAGTGCTGAGGAACAAGCCCCGGCCGATACCACGCAGGAAGAGATCACAGAGGAGACGGCTGAAGAGACAGAGAGTGCTTCTGAAACTGACGGCGAAGAAGTGGCTGAGAGTGCAGGAGAAGGGGCTGTTGAAGAGCAGGTAGAGAAAGCAGAGGCTTCTGAAACAGATGAGGTAAAGGAGCCTGAAAGCGCTTTAACTACCGGTGAGGAAGAGAAGTCCGAGGTTAAAGAGTCCTCTGAGGAGATACTTGTACTTGGTGCGGTTGAAAGCGACAGTGAGACAGCGGAAGTTTCCGAGAAGGTTGAGGAGACGGAAGAGACAGTTTCAGCTGAAGAAGAGACGGCTGAGTCTGCAGTTGATAGCGAAGAAGAGCTGGAGATTCAGAAACTGAATACTCATGGGGAAAATGAGTTAATTAGTTTAGAGATTAAGGATAAGACGCTCAGAACCGGGTTGGCGGAGATCTATAAAGCAGAGATTGGTACAACGGTGAATGGAGAGGCGATGACCTTCAAACAGCTCAGAGCCCTTACCACCATTGATTTTACGAAATCAGATACTTTGAAGAACTATAATGGAGAGTTAAACCTTACTGGTCTGGGCTATGCAGAAAATGTTATAAAACTTGATTTGGCGGTTCCTTGTGTCAGAACAATTCCGCAGGCTATGATGAAGGGTACAGAGTCGCTAACGACACTTACTCTTCCGGATGAGTTATGCGGTATTGGTGCTAATGCATTTGAGAATTGTGTGAACCTGTCACAAATAAATACAAAGATTGGGGAAACTACTGTTCAGAATACTCTCCCCTCCAAACTTGGAAGTGTCAGCTCAAGAGATATGGGAGCTTCGATATTCCAAGGGTGTGAGAAACTAACTGAGATTACTTTGCCGAGTGATTTAAAAAATGGCCTTCAGGATGCTCAGGGTATGTTTATGTACTGTACGGGCCTTCAAACAGTAACGATCAAGAGTGAAGTAACCGTACTGCCCGTGAGTTTTCTGCAGGGAGCGGGTGTTGAAAGTGGCGACGGTATGACCGTTATCTTTGAGGCAGGAGGGCAGTTACAGAAAATCCTCTCTGATAGTTTTAGAATGGCTAACATGAAGACGATAGATCTGTCTAATCTTTCAAAACTTACTCAGATCGGATCCGGAGCGTTTGCAGGTGTGGCAACTGTTAGTGCAGAAACTCTAACTTATGCAGAAGATAATGTGCAATCTAAGGTGGCCCTTGAAAGCATTACTTTGCCTGATAGCATCAAGTTATCAAACGGTTCTGATGCTA
>JAEEGL012503557.1_pt1 | contig 11498 bp, 7 predicted proteins | sample 9134231 | NCBI WGS metagenome assembly JAEEGL01 (sample SAMN16246548, study PRJNA631951) | gut metagenome | biome: gut microbiome; feature: rumen; material: fiber-attached | host: Bos | place: Iran: Karaj | collected 2018-10
GGGCTTCATCTACGTGGTTTCAAGCCTTGGCGTTACGGGGACCAGAACCAGCATAACTACTGACCTTGGCTCCATCGTAAGCGCTATTCGTGAGAATACCGATGCTCCCTGTGCCATCGGCTTTGGCATATCAACTCCGGAGCAGGCAAAGACCATGGCCGCTATTTCGGACGGCGCCATCGTTGGCTCAGCCATCATCAAGATCATAGAGAAGTACGGCAAAGACGCTCCAAAGTATGTGGGCGAGTATGTAAGCAGCATGAAACAGGGTGTTTTGGCTTCATGATCCCGGGAGGGGAAGATCAATGACAGATTTTTCAATAACATTAGAAGAGGCAAAAGAAATAGCTGCTTCCGGGTCCTACAACGTCATACCCGTAAGCTGCAGCATAATGAGTGACATCATCACTCCAATAGAGCTTATGAGAAAGCTCAAGAAGGTCTCCACCCATTGCTACATGCTGGAGTCCGCTCAGGCCAATGAGTACTGGGGCAGATACACCTTCATGGGCTATGACCCCAAGATGGCTATAAGCTGCATGGACGGGGAGCTTACCGTCAGCAGTAGATGCGACGAGGAAAGTGAAGGCGGCGATGGAGAAGCTGCGTTTACCTCCGGAAGAAATCTTGAAGACAAGGTCTACAAAACAGACAAGCCCTGGGAGATCCTTCGCACTATCCTTGAAGACTACAAGAGCTCAAGGCTTGAGGATATGCCGCCCTTTACAGGCGGCCTTGTGGGATATTTTTCCTTTGATTATTTTTGTTACTGTGAGCCAAGCGCAAGAAGAGCTGTCGAGGACAGCGATGCTTTTAAGGACCTTGACCTTATGCTTTTTGACAGGGTCATTGCCTTTGACAATGTTTCACAGAAGATAATTCTTATAGTCAATGCAAGGTGCGATGACATAGAAGCAGGATACGGGAAGGCCAAAGAAGAGCTTCTTCGCATGCGGGACCTTATCCTCCACGGAGAGAAGTCTCAGGAGGAGAGGGGAAAACTTACCGGAGAGGTGACGGCTCTTTTTACAAAGGAAGAGTACTGCGACATGGTTGAGAGAGGAAAGCGCCATATTAGGGAGGGAGATATCTTCCAGATTGTGCTCTCCAACAGGCTTTCGGCACCATTTAAGGGGAGTCTTCTTGATACCTACAGGGTTCTTAGGACCATCAATCCTTCCCCATCCATGTTTTATTTTTCAGGTACTGATGTGGAGGTGGCAGGGGCCTCACCGGAGACCCTGGTAAAGCTTGAGGACGGCATCCTTCACACCTTCCCCCTGGCAGGCACAAGGCCAAGGGGCAAGACCAGGCAGGAGGACGAGGCGTTGGAAAAAGAGCTTCTGGCCGACGAGAAGGAGCTTGCAGAGCACAACATGCTGGTGGACCTTGGCAGAAACGATCTTGGCAGGATCAGCGAATTTGGAAGCGTGGAGGTGGAGAAACTCCATTCCATTGAGAGATACTCCCATGTCATGCATATCGGTTCCACAGTTCGCGGAAAGATCAGGAAGGAATACGACGCGCTGGATGCCATAAATGCGGTGCTGCCTGCGGGAACTCTCTCGGGAGCACCCAAGATAAGAGCAGTTCAGCTCATTGGTGATCTTGAAAACAATAAGCGTGGCATTTACGGCGGTGCTATCGGCTACATTGATTTTGCCGGGAATATGGACACCTGCATCGCCATCCGCCTTGTGTACAAGAAGAACGACAGGGTGTATGTAAGAAGCGGAGCGGGGATAGTTGCCGATTCCAATCCAGAGAAGGAATATCAGGAGTGCCTGAACAAGGCTAAAGCATCCCTTCGCTCCCTGGAACTTTCACAGGAGGTGGACGCATGATACTGCTTATAGACAATTACGACAGCTTCTCCTACAACCTGTTTCAGTTCATCGGAGAGATTGATCCGGACATTAAGGTGATCAGAAACGATGAGATGACAATTGACGAGATCCGTGCTCTTTCTCCCGACAGGATCATCCTTTCTCCCGGCCCGGGAAGACCCGAGGATGCAGGCATCATCGTAGAGGCAGCAAAGACTCTGGGAAAAGAGATCCCGACCCTGGGGGTATGTCTTGGCCACCAGGCAATATGTATGGCCTTTGGAGCCACCGTGACCTATGCAAAAGAGCTGATGCACGGCAAGCAGTCCGTGGTGAAAATCGACAGGGACTGCCTGTTGTTTAAGGACTGCCCGGAAAATGCAAAAGTAGCCAGATATCATTCACTGGCAGCGGATCCATCTACCGTGCCTGATTGCCTTAAGGTAACCGCGGTAACGGACGATGGTGAGATCATGGCAGTTGAGCACAGGAATTACCCCATCTACGGTGTCCAGTTTCACCCGGAATCCATCATGACTCCCGATGGCAAAACAATGCTAAGGAGCTTTATTGGGGATGGTTCTAACTGACTCTCAGGGAATGAAACATGCTATACCCGGCGGCCGCAAGTGGCCGCCTTTTTTACTGCAGCTTTTGCCCCAAGATGCTATGATAGATTATAATCAACGATTATTAGGAGACAATGACAATCTCCCCAAAGGAGCACTCAATGAAATACAGCTTACTATTCCCTGATCAAAACCTGGAATACAGAAAGACCAGCGACCTGACGGTGCATGACATCGGCATGGACAGCGTTCTTCTGAAACTCTCGGAGGAGAAGAACGAGCAGACCTATATCACCAACGTGATGAAGATGATCACAGCCGACCCTGCAAACGCCCGCTTCAGGAGCGATGTCTTTGACGATATATACAGAAACAAGAAGATGCGAGAAGAGCTTTTGGAGCTCCTTGATAAGGTGGACTTTCTCAAGGAATACGGCAGCTACAAGCATGACAACGACCATGAGCCGGGAGTCTGGGATCTTCTCCACAGGCTGGAGGAGATAAACGATTACATCGAGAGTATCGGCGCCATCTACAACTGCCTGTCCCGGGCAGATATACATTCCGAGGGGCTTCTTGGACTTAAGAAGTATGTCAGTGACCTGTACGAGGACAACGGTTTTGAGGGCCTGAAAAAAGACATCAAAAACCTTCGGGCTGACACAGGCAATTTAAAGAGCGTCACTGTGGGCATCAACTTAAATGAGCGCTTTGAGGCCAGCGGAATAGGGCTTATCTCCATCAACAACAAGCCTTTTACCAAGGCGCCTCTTGTGAGCCACTTCATGGATAAGGTCTCGGGAAAAGACATAATAAACGATGGCACGGACTGGAAAGAGGGCTACAGATTCGACGAGATAACAGCAAAGAGCCCCTACAGCGACGGCCGGGAGTTCATTCCTCCGGCTTTCAGTCCTCTTGCCATGATGAGCATCATGAAGGTCTCGGAAGCTGATGAGACCACAAGGACAGTCACCAACTACATGGACAAGATAACCGACAGGATGCTGAGCCAGACGGCAAAGCACCTTCGAAATGTCCTTAACAGATACACCATGCTCACCGTCACAGACATAACGGACCTTATGCCTGAGTTTATATTTTACATAAGGTGGGCGGAGTATATTGAGAAGATGACAGCTAAGGGAGCAACCTTCTGTAAACCGCTGGCATTAGACCCCGGCGAATGCGAAGGCTCTTTTTCCATGAGATCCGAAGGAGTATACAATATCAAGCTTCTTGCGGAGCACAGCGGGGACACCATCGGTGACATAGTAACCAACTGCCTGGATTTTTCCGATGAGCACACTCTGTATATTCTTACCGGCGCCAATATGGGCGGCAAGACTACCATAACCCAGACCATTGGACAGCTCTTTTTCATAGCACAGGCGGGGATCTATGTGCCGGCAGCGAAGTTTGAATACGTCCCTGTGGATGACATATTCACCCACTTTCCTGCGGATGAGGACAAGACCATGGACCTGGGGCGCCTTGGAGAGGAGTGCAAGCGCTTCAAGGAAATCTACGAGCTTGCTTCCAAAAAGAGCCTGATGCTTCTCAATGAGACTTTCTCAACCACCTCATTTGAGGAGGGCTACTATATTGCCAGGGACTGCTCTAAGGCGATACTGCGAAAGGGCATCAGGACAATCTATAACACCCATATGCACAAGCTTGCAATGGAGATAGATTCAATTAATGACGAGGCGTATAAGGCAAAAGCTGCTTCCCTTGTGGTAAAAGCAGAAGAAGGCAGAAGGCTGTACGAAGTTGAGGTTGCACCGCCCAAGGGCCTGTCCTACGCCAGGGACATCGCGGAGAAATACGGGGTGACCTTTGAAATGCTGACAAAATAAGCTCTTTTCACGGCGCATCTAATGAGATATACTGAATTCTTAATAACGGGGGTGCGTCATGAAGCTTATCAAAAAGTTTATTCCATATTACAGACCATATATAGGAGTGTTTCTCTTAGACCTTTTGTGTGCTACGGTGCTGTCGGTTATCGACCTGGCATTTCCGCAGTTTCTGCGGCGTCTTCGGGAGACACTTTTTCTTGAGAGCCCGGATCTTATTTTAAAAAGACTCGGCGTCATCGCGGCTCTTTTGCTTGCTATGTATCTTGTAAGATCCCTCTGCAGATACTACGTGGCCTATCAGGGACACATGATGGGAGCTCGGATGGAATCCACCATGCGCCGGGAGCTGTTTGAGCGGTTCGAAGCATTTTCTTTTTCCTACTATGATACCCATAACACCGGAGAGATGATGAGTAAGCTGATCTCGGATCTGTTCGACATCTCCGAGCTTGCCCACCACGGCCCTGAGAATATCTTTATCTCTGTGATCAAGATCATCGGTTCCTTCATCCTTCTTATGCATATCAATGTGCCTATGACCTTGTGTCTGGTTACAGTGGTGTTCTTCATGGCCATTTTCTCAGTGAGCCAGAACAAGCGCATGAGGGCTACATTTTCCGACAACAGGAAGAAGATTGCCGGCATCAACTCCTCACTTCAGGACACCCTTGGAGGAATAAGGGTGGTGAAGTCCTTCACCGGTGAGGCCATCGAGCAGGAGAAGTTCGACAGATCCAATATAGCTTTCCTTGATTCCAAGAAGGCCAACTACAGGCAGATGGCCCTTTTCTTCTCGGGGAACAATTTCTTCGAGGGACTTATGTATATTGCGGTTCTTGTGGCGGGCGGCTTCTTCATTGCCAAGGGAACCCTTACCGTTGAAGACCTTGCCATCTATGCGCTGTACATCAGTATCTTCATCAACCCCGTCCATGTTCTTGTGGAGTTCACAGAGCAGCTCCAGAAGGGACTTGCGGGCTTTGAGAGATTTTCCGAGGTAATGGATACCATGCCTGAAATTGTGGACGATCCTGACGCAGGAGAACTTAAGGACGTCAAGGGTGTTATTGATTACGAGGATGTTTCTTTCTCCTATGAAAAAGAGGAGACGGTTTTAAATCATATAAATCTCCATGTGGAGGCAGGAAAATCCGTGGCTATCGTCGGCCCTTCAGGTGGCGGCAAGACCACGCTGTGCTCACTGCTTCCAAGGTTTTACGATGTTACGGGCGGTCGTGTTCTTATTGACGGCACCGACATAAGGACCGTGACACAGAAGTCCCTGCGCTCTTTTATCGGCATTGTGCAGCAGGACGTATATCTTTTTAACGGCACGGTAAAAGAAAATATCGCCTACGGAAGACTTGATGCCACCATGGAGGAGATCGTTGAAGCTGCCAGGAATGCAGATATCCTGGAATTCATTGAGAGCCTTCCAAACGGCTTTGATACCCAGGTAGGTGAGAGAGGTGCAAGACTCTCCGGCGGTCAGAAGCAGAGGATTGCCATAGCCAGGATTTTCCTCAAGAACCCGCCTATCCTGATACTGGACGAGGCCACCAGTGCCCTGGACAACGAGTCCGAGCGCTATATCCAGGAGAGCCTTGATAAGCTGGCTGTGGGCAGGACCACCATCACCATCGCCCATCGTCTCTCCACGATCCTTGGAGCCGACGAGATCATCGTTCTTGACGGGGATGGCATCAGAGAGAGGGGGACTCACAAGGAGCTCATTAAGCAGGGCGGTATCTATGAAAAGTACTATCGCATGCAGCTGGGAACCCTTTAATTAGTCACACTAATTGTTAAATTAGTATGAAACATAAGCTCATATCATGGACTTTTCTCCTTAACAGGTAGTATCTTATTACCGGAGGGAAGAGTGGATATGAAAAAAAGATTTATAGCAATTTTACTGAGTATTACCATGTTAATGTCAGGCAATGTGGCCGCGGCTGCTGAAAACGTTGAGCAGTCGGCGGATACATTGCCTGTTTTGACGACTGAGCAAGTCGGAGAAACACCGGTTTCATCTGAGAATTCGGGAAAAGAGAAATCACCTGATGCGCCGGATGAGGAAGCGCAAGGCGGAAAAGAGACATCACCTGAGGCAGAGCAGGAATCCGGGACCGGGAAGGCTTCGGAAGAGGCGAAGCCCGGGGATGCAGAGAGCACCAATGAAGGTGCGGGAGAGGGCACTGAAGAAACTTCCAAAGAGCCCGGCGAGGACATTGAAGAAGGAGCAGGAGACAACGCTGAAGATGGAAACATTGAAGATCCTGCCGGAGAGAGCTCAGAAGATGCTTCCGAGGAAGCATCTGAAGAATCCTCCGAGGAACTTCTGGAGGAAGAGTCAGACGAAGCTTTATATGGGTGCTCTTCTGACGAGGAGCTTAAGCTTCTGAATCCTGACGAAGACCCTGAATTCTTCAAGTACTACGGCGAGTCGGATGAGGAACCGATTCCGTTGGAGACGGCAGCTGATCTTGGGCTCTTCGGAGAGGGGATGGGCAATGCGGATCCCCATAACTTTAAGCTTAATGCCGGATCACTATATGCATACCCCAAGTATCACAAGACTGATGATGACGCTGCAAGAAAAGACATCCGCTACGGCCTTGATATCTCAAAGTTCCAGGGAAATGTCTCAAAAGCCAGCTTTGAAGCCATGAAGAACAATTACAACATTGAGTTTTTCTTCATAAGAGCGGGCTTTAGAGGATACGGCGATGCGGGAACCCTCAACGAGGATCCTGTGTTTTTGAACAATGTAAGGAATGCATCGGCAGCAGGCCTTAAAGTTGGAGTTTACTATTTTTCCCAGGCAACATCCCTTGCTGAGGGAGAAGCGGAAGCGGCTCACTGTATTGAACTGGTAAAAAAGAGCGGAGTTACCCTGGACCTCCCCATGATCATGGACTACGAGTATGCCGGAACCCCGGGACGTCTTAGGAAAGCGAATCTGGAGCCTTCCACCAAATCAGCCATAGCCAACGCTTTCTGCAGAAAGGTCAGGGCTGCAGGCTATCTTGCGGGAGTTTATGCCAGCAAGAGTTTCTTCCTGTCGGATATGGATTATTCCAAAATCAGTAAGGATAATTATATCTTGATGGCCCACTATGTTATCAAAATCTCTGCTGGAGTCTATGCCACGGATTTTGACAAGCGCCTTGAAGCCTGGCAGTTCACCAGCGCTTTTACCGGATTCGGAACAAACGGCACAAAGTTCTTTGGAAGTGAAAAGGCAGACTTTGATTTCTGGTACGGATATTTTCCCAATGAGATTTATTACCTTAATTATGATGCCAACGGTGGAACAGGGGAGATGAAGGCAACCTCCGGAAAAGCAAATGAAGATGTAACTGTCTCCGAAAATGCTTTTACAAGGACGGGCTGCAGATTCAGAGAGTGGAACACTGAGGCAGACGGCAGCGGTGATTCCTATGATCCAAAGAAAGCCGGAAAGCAGAAATTTTTCCTTGATGAGAATAACTGCACTCTTTATGCCATATGGGAGTGCGATGTTACCTTTGACGTGGATGGCAGCAGTATCACCGCAACAGCAACAGCGGATAAGCTCCTTACCAAACCGGCCGATCCTTCTAAGGGTGGATATAAGTTCACCGGATGGTACATGGACAGCGAGTGCACCCTGAAGTGGAACTTTGCCACAGACAAGGTCATACAGGATACTGTTCTTTATGCAGGCTGGGAGCTTACGGATGAGACCCTGAGATGGGGCGATCTGGATCTTTCTGAGAATGCCCGGGTAAAAGAGCTGTTTACATCCCCTGCGGATATCCCTGAAGGCTTCTGGCTCTTTGATATTGATGAGGCAGGAGATGGAAAGTGCATAACAGACATGCGCTTAAGAGACAGAGAGTACACCGGGAAGGCGCTGACTTTCCCCGCTCTTAAAGTGTTTTTTGGCAAGAACATGCTCAAAGCCGGCAAGGACTACACCATAAAGTACACATCCAATGTAAAGGTGGGTACAGGAAAAATCACTGCTACGCTCAAAGGCAATTACAGCGGAACTCTGACACCTGTGTTTGCAATTAACCCTGTTGACATAACAGACAGGATTGCAGCCGGCGACATTAGCCTTGTATACAACAAAAAAGTGCAGAAGGGAACCACCACGGTTCTTTATAAGAACGGCGCCGTATATACGCAGCTTAAGGCCGGAACGGATTTTACTTTTGTATATCCCGGAACCGACAAAAAGGATACCGAAAATTACGATCCCACTGCCTTCGTTGGAAGAGCAGACGCTGATACGCAGTATACCGTGAAGATTGTGGGCAAGGGTGGCTACATAGGAGAGAGCTCTTTTACCGAGACAATCAGAGCAAATACCGGAGCATGGATTCCTGTAAGTAAGTTCAGCGTTGGCACTGTGAAGGCTCAGACACTGAGTCTTGATGAAGGCGGAAATGTTGTTCCGGCAAAGCCAGTGCTTACAGTTAAGTTCAGCGGAAAACCGGTTGCGCTCACGGAGGAAGGCTCTGATGAGGACGGATACTACGTTGCATACGAGTCCAACGACAGGATTGGCACAGCCTACGCCTGCATCACGGGAACCGGCAAGTACTGCGGCACAAGGCGAATCAGCTTTAAGATAAACGCTCTTCCTCTTTCAAAGGCCACTGTCACAAAGCCTGTTAGCAGCATGACCTTTACGGGAAAAGAGATAACTCAGACGGGATATGAGCTTAGATACGGTGTGACAAAAACTTTCGAGGGCACACCTCTTGTGGAAGACAGGGATTACACTGTATCATACGCGAATAATACCAATGCCGGAAAGAGTGCGACTATTATCTACACCGGCATTGGCATCTACAGCGGAACCGTGAAAAAGACCTATACCATATCTCCTGTGGAACTTAAGGTTTCGGGAGAGAAGAATCCCGATATTGATATGTATCAGGATTACCTGGTAACTTACACCAAGGGCGGGGCAAAGCCCAGGCTTAAACTTGTTTACAACCATGCCGGAAACATCTATACCCTAGTATCCGGAAAGGACTTTACCCTTAAATATTCCAATAACAATAAGGTCAGCGCTGCAGGTAAAAATGCCACAGTGACCATTACCGGAAAGGGCAATTTCAAGGGAAGCCTGACCCGCACCTTCAGGGTGGTACCATCGGATCTTGCCAATATCGATATGACAGCAACCGACGTGGTTTATACGGGAAAGGCCGGCAAGTGGAAACCCTCAATTGTGCTCTATGATACCAATGGCAAGAAGCTTACGGCAGGAAGTGACTTTGACAATAAGAACATTGTCTACACCTATAAGAAAGACGGCGCAGACGTCATCGCAACGGCAGGTACCATCCTTGATGCGGGAACTGTAGTTACCGCTACGGTTACAGGAAAAGGCAATTATACCGGCTCACAGAGTGCGAACTTCAGAGTGGTGGGTGCCGATATTGCAAAGGCTTCTGTAAAGATAGGCGACAAGTCATATACCGGAAGACCTGTTACGATCACAGAGGAAGACATTGCCTATATCAAAATGGGCAAAAATATTGATCTGACAGACGAAGATTACATCATCGATCCGGACAGCTATGTAAACAACATAAATACCGGCACAGCCAAAGTCACCATCAAAGGAAAAGGCAACTACGGCGGAACAAAGGTTGTAAGCTTTAAAATCGTAAAAAGAAAAAGCAACTAACTTACAGCTTAAAAAGAGAATAACAAGCACATGAAAAAACAAGCTGCCACAGCGGGATCAGATAGCGATTCTCCAGTGGCAGCTTGTTCTGTTAAAGTAGAGCCTTACGGTTCTGTACATTTCAAGGGTCATGACACGGCATTCATATACGTTGTCGTTGCTGCACACGGTGAGCCCATCCGGGGTCGTGTACAGGTCCTTGCGCATTATCTGCCTGTATCCCTTGATCGTATAAGTCTCATATAATCCGTCTTCATTCATAAGCCTGAACCGCAGAGGGATGATCTCACCGTCAGACTTGTGCTGACATATCACATCTACATTATCTATCACTTTACCCATAGGCGTTACCTTCATTGCACATAAATCCTTGCAAGGTCAGGGCCGGACCACCCGGCTTGGAGGATATCCTTGCAAGATAATTATAGAACAGATGTTCGAAAATGTAAAGCCTGCAGATTTTTTCGGGATTTAAGTGGACTTTTTTGCCATTTCTGCGGGAGGCTCGTATAAACAGGCAGGAAGTTAATTTACAAAAGATCATTACTAAGGTTGCGAATATAAAAACAGTAAGGAGATGATATTATGAGAAAGATGAACATTATCGCAGCAGGTCTTGCCTGCGTAGCAATCATCGGTTTCGTTTTAACAGGATGTAAGACAGAGGCTGCATCACAGGCTCCCAAGAAGGTATCGGCCCTTGGCGGATGGACTCTTGTATCAGACAATACTCCCGGCATGATGAACGAGGAAGACAGCACCAGGATCAAGGAAGTTCTCAAGGGTGAAGGCGGAGATTATGAGGTGCTTAATCTTGTGGCAACTCAGGTTGTTTCCGGCGCCAATTATATGTATCTTGTTTACGGAACAGAAAAAGACAGCAAAGACCCCGGTTACTACTTTGTGACAGTCTATGAAGACACAAAAGGAAATGATTCCATAGTTGGAACTACCGCTATCGACGTAACCGCAATCCAGACCGGAAAGCCACTTGGAAAGGGTGCTACAGGTGCATGGGTAGTTCGTGGATCCGGCAAGCCCGGCATGCTTCCCGATGAGAATGCACAGGCTTCCTTTGATGCCATCAATAATGGCGACGTAATGTACAATCCCTGTGCACTTCTTGCAACCCAGGTTGTTTCCGGAACCAATTATAAAGCCCTCTGCAAGGGAAACGACGGGAACCTCTACGTAGTGACCTGGTACAGGGATCTTAAAGGCAATTCAAGCCTTACATCTGCAGAGTGCGTTGACATTGGTGCATATTCAGGAATGTGAAAAACATGAAACATAAAACAGGTAAGGCTGATGAAGCCTGATAAACAGGGTGTCTCCCGAAAAAGAGGCACCCTGATTTTTTGTGTATCATTTAATGGACATGAATTTTGATAAATTTTACTTACCTGAAGCTTTAAATGAAAAATTAAATGTTACCCAGGAGGATTTTTATCGGCAAAAAAGATAACACTAAGTTTTGCAATGAGGTATATTGGAAAGGTTGATTACTATCTGCAGGTTAGGAGCAGATATGAAAGAACTTGAATATATA
>JAEEGL013665426.1_pt1 | contig 11498 bp, 10 predicted proteins | sample 9134231 | NCBI WGS metagenome assembly JAEEGL01 (sample SAMN16246548, study PRJNA631951) | gut metagenome | biome: gut microbiome; feature: rumen; material: fiber-attached | host: Bos | place: Iran: Karaj | collected 2018-10
ACAAAACTGCAAAGGACTGTGGTTGGAGCCTTTCGAAAACCGTCGGGCGGTAGGAGTTTTAACCAATCCACAGCATCCCCTACAGTATAGCATATGACCTTGGAGAGGGTCACTAAAAACTACTACTCTATAATACAAGGAGTTGGATTTCGTAGAGTGATTTACCTTACGAAGTATTGACAGCTTCGATCACTAATTGGATGCTCATCTCATCCTTTCCATGCAGGGCTATGGTAACTCTACATTACCTTCTGGGAGCGCACTCGGTCTGAATATAACCACCACTTTATGAAAGAGTTGCTTGAGGGTAATTCTTTCAGTAGTGAAGTTTATCCAAAATGCAATACTGTTACTGCCTTTTTTGTGAAACATACAAATGTTGAAAGGGGGCTTCTCTCCTATAGAAAGACAGATTAGAAAGAGCGTTTTCTCCTCAGATAGTCAGGAGGCAAAGAAAAAAGAACGAAAACATCGAGTCGATGTTTGATCATCTTCCCGACTACGTATTTGCCTACTCAAGTCAACCTCTACAAGAACTATCACATTTAAAAGTGGATGGTGTTATCAGGCTCCTTGGGTCTCCAGATAATGCCTACTGTCTTATTGAGGAAGACCAGTTTTTTGTTTTTAACTTACTAAAAAAACGGACTGATAGATGCACTTAAGCTGCTTAAGTTCGGAGATGTTATAACGTTTTCTGATAACTGTTTTTAGGGCGAGAAGGAAAAATCATGTAGATTGATTATCGTAAGCAGAGGGCAAAAGTGGTGTTTGATTTTGCTGGAGTTTTATGAAATTGCTAGGTTGCTTGTAACCTTATTCTTTCACCACTCTGAATTAGTTAACACATTATCTTTTTGCTGCTGAAGTAGAAGGATACTAATGAAAATAAAAAGGAGGATTCCGATGAAGCAGAGTGTGATTATAGATATCTTGTGATGGAAATACTTGTATATGAATTGCTTGTTCTTCGAGCGAGGCTGGGTATTTCACAAGCAGCGTTGGCTAAATTGTAGGAATATCAAGACAAACCTATAACAACATCGACGCGGGGAAGAAAAAGTTCAACTGACTTACATTTAATGCTTTAATTGCAGTCTTTAAAACTAATGAGGGAACAAGATCAATGCTTGAAAGAATCGATGGGTTTGAGAGCGTACTTTTAATTGCATCGGGTTCAACTCTTCAGAAAGGGGTAAAAATCGAAAATGCCGCATTGTAACAAAAAAATGATATCTTTCTTTTTGACTACTAAGTGTAATCTTTGTTGCAGGTATTGCTATAACGCGAAAGAAAGAAATGGGATAAAAGAACAAACAATACCTCTTGAAGTTGCGTTTGCAGGTATTGACTGGTATTTCGCGAACAATAATAGCCGTCATATTCGCTTTTATGGACCGGGCGAACCATCGCAAGAATTTGAAAAGATGGCGAGCATAACAAGTTACGCAAAAAATCACCCTAATCGCGGAAACGAGGTTACAGTTGAAATACAGACAAATGGTGTTTTTACACCCACCATCCGCAATTGGATGCTTGACAATATGAACATCATTTGGATGTCTTTTGATGGAATGAGAGAGATTCAAGATTATAACAGACCTCTCAACCCCAAATATAAAACCGTTTATGGCGGAAAAACTTCTGCACAGGTGCTGGAAGAAAATGTTCGCTGGTTAATTGAAAACCGAGGTAATCGCGACTTGATGGTCGGAGCAAGAGTAACGGTAACTGACAAAAATATAGACAAGCAAAAAGAAATGATCGATTATTTTTATGATCTTGGCATTCGTTACGTCTGGACAAATCCCTTATTCTACAGTGTCGGAAAAATTCCCGTTTGCCAGGATGAAGATAAGAGGCGCGACTATCACTTTGATATGGAGCAATATCTTGAAAACTATATAGAGGCCTATCAGTACGGCAAATCAAAGGGCTTGTTCTGGGGAAGTTTCTTGACTATCAATTTTGATGGAAGTTCCTACTATCATTGCAGGTGCTGTACGCCGTTGAGTGCGCCACATTTCACGCCAGACGGATATATTTCTTCTTGCGATATGGTTGTGTTGGGTTCGGAACCCTACCATATGAGTCCGTTTATTGTTGGGCGGTGGGATCAATCAAAAAAGGAGTTTGTTCTTGACTATGAAAAAATAAATGCGCTTAACGAAAGAAAATCTGTCAACATGAAACATTGCAAAGGATGTCCCGCTCAGATGCATTGTGGTGGATACTGCTTGGGAGAGACTGTAAATGAAACTGGAAGGCTTGACGGACAAAACCCAATAAAATGTGCTGCTGTAAGATATCTTTATAGTCGATTGGGTGAAACAGCCCCGTACCCGTACTTGCATCCATAAATACAGGTGGTGATTGTATGGATTACGACAAACTCTCTAAAGAAGAACTGATTTCCCTTCTAAGGAAACTTGAAACCCAAAGAGCGTTTACATATGAAGATTGCATGAAACTCGAAATTCTGGATCAATCACCTTTTACAATATGGGCAAGTGACAGGGATTGCAAGATAACTTTCTGGGATGGACAATGTGAACATCTCTATGGCTATACTCGTGAACAAGCAATTGGTCGAGATTATGTTGATTTATTTGTTGATGTTGACGAACAGGCCGCGGCAAGAGATGATCAGTTAAAGATTATCGATCATGGTGAGGTGTTTCACAATATTGCTAATGATCACGGAAGAGACGGTATTATTCTTCAACTGATTACGAACTGCAGGAGAATCCGTGACATTAGAACCGGTGAGTGCTGGAATGCAGAAATGGGGTTGATTATTGATTACTTTGAAGATGAGAAGGAGCGCCTTAACCAGGTTATTGCTGAGAGCAAGAAAGTCAAATCGTGCGTATCCCAGTTTTTAGCCAGCGTTAATCAAGACAGGGAGCAATTTGCTGATAGAAAAAAAGCTATTAATTCCTCAATCCGAACATACGAACGAATAGCCATCTCTCGCGGTAGGCGCCATGATTTCAAGAGAAGTGTTGCGGCAATTCAAGAAGTAATAAAAGAAATCGAAGAATGCTTGAATACGACTATTGACAAATACCTTGATTCAATTCAGAATTGTAGGACATATGATTCGTGTGAGCAAACCAGATTGGAGTTTATGAACACATATGCCGACATATTAGAACGTTTTGAAGACGTCGTGTTAGACATTGAGGAGATTGCTCAAGAACTGGGTTGTTCAAGCAGTGTAGTGTCTGGCAGAGATGCTGTTATGCGCGAGGCGAGTGTTAAAAATGGGTTGTTAATCAACTATGCTCACAATCTGTTGATGAAAGCTGAAGGCGAAATAACTGAATACAAAGGAATAAATGCAAGAGCCGATTCAGCAAGGATGCAGCTTCTTGTTAGAAGGCGAGATAGAATTCAAAGTATAAAGGACAAAATTGATGCCTTTGTTGACCAAATCTTTGCTCAACTTCTTAGTGCGGAAACAGATAATTCTGTGCAACAACTCAGAGTAAAGATGGAAGAGGGTTTTAAATCTTTTGAAGCAGAGCTTAAGAGAATAAAGGAGGAAATGGATTGATTGTATGAATTGGATTTACGAGCGAATTTGTATTCCCTTGATGCAGATTAATAACAATGTTTACACCTTTTTAAGCGGTATACTTATTTCCCTGTCAACTAATATTTTTACAACGCTTTGCTTTGAAAAATTTGAGTTGGCTAAACAATGGCACATATATTTAGCGACTTTGCTGTTTGCTGCGTCTGGAGCCATATGTATATTTCTGGCGACCAAAATGACACCATACCAAAACTACATTGTCAGCAAGCAGATAATTGATTTATCTGAACGAAGAAATGTAATTCGAGATGCAACTTCTGGAAGAAAATGGATTTGGGTGTTGTCTTACTTTGTACTGATTGTTACAACACTTGCAGGTACTGCTTTACTGGTAGTCAATTACGCCATTATCGGTTCATAATACTAACATTATTAATGGAGGAAAACTAAATGAAAAAGGCACTTGTAACTGGAGTTTCTTGGACGACGGGTATTGGATTTTCTGTTACACAACAGTTGATCAAGGACGGATACTTTGTTTATGCGGTATATCATAGCGCTGAATCAACAGCGAAAGAATACTACGACAATCACCCTGACAACGTTGAGTTTGTCCAGTGTGATCTAGCTGACCGTGAATCGGTCTCTCGTCTGATTGAAAGGTTCTCCGGTATAACCATCAACGCAATTATCAACAACGCTGGTGCCTTCAGTGGCGGTGAAGACATCGACAACTACGATATGGAAACATGGGATTCGGTCTTTGCTGTGAATGTCAATGCCCCTCTTATGCTCAGTGTTGGACTTAAGCCCAATATGGAAAAAGGTTCCGTCATTATCAATATGGTAAGCACTGATGGCTTAAAGGGGTCATTTACCAGTATGGCTTATGCGGCAAGTAAAGCGGCTCTTATTAACTTGACGGACAGTTTAGCCATCAACTTCGGGTATGATGAAAAAAAAATACGTGTTACGGCAGTCTGTCCCGGATGGGTCAAAACGTTTGATGAAAAAGACCCGTACTCATCTGAAATGGTTCCCTTTATTTCCAGGAGCACAGGTTCTCAGCTTTGTCCGCTGGGAAGGTTTGCAAACCCTGAAGAAATTGCAAATGTTGTGAGTTTTCTGGTTTCTGATAAAGCCAGCTTTATATCCGGGGGTTTTGTGCCTGTCCATGGAGGATATAACGCCGTCTCATTTGATTTGTATGCTGAATCAGGAAGAGACTTTGAAGGCTATCATCCGGAGGAAGCAATTGATATTCAAAAAACAAAACTGTTATAAGAAGGGAGATTGCCTCAACCAATTATAGAGGGAGTGACACTCTAATGGATGGACCAATTGCCGAATATTTATCACACAAGGGAACAATTGCGATGTTTCCGTTTAGAAATGATATCTGGAGAGAAAACGCAAGGTATATGCAGGATTACATGTGCGGTCTAGTAGATATTATTTCAAAGTATGAAACGGTCTTTTATTTCTGCAATTTTCGTTTTGCTGCTTCTCTAAGAGAACGGTACAAATACAACAATAACGTTGTTGTAATTACCGCTGAATACGATGATATTTGGGCAAGAGATATTGGTCCATCTTTTATCAAAACTAACGGCAAAATTAAATGCGTTGACTGGAGTTTTAATGCTTGGGGAGGACTCAAGGAAGGATCATATTTCCCTTGGGATAAAGATGATGCATTTGCATCTGTTGTTGCTCGATGCTTTGGGCTTGAATGCAATCGTTCGGCACTCATTGTTGAGGGTGGTGGCATTATTACCGATGGAGTGGGAACATTGTTTACGACTCGCAGTGTTTTGCTGAATCGTAACAGAAATCCTTTTTTAAAGCAAATAACTATTCAAAATCAGCTTTGCACCGCAAGTTGTGCTGCAAGAGTAATCTGGTTAAAACAAGGACTTGCATTAGATGAGACAAATGGACACATAGACAATGTTATATCGTTTATAACTGAAAAAGATGTTTGCCTTGCATGGACGGATGATAAGAATAGTCCAAATTATACAAGGCTAAGAGCAATAGAAGAAACTTTGAAAAGTCTTAAGAACCTAAATGGAGCCCCATACATCGTTCATCGTATTCCTCTACCTCCGATGCAGTATATGACAGAGAATGAATCTAACGGCTTATGTAAGGCAAATTCGATTGACAGAAACGCCGGGGATCTTCTTCCTGCATCGTATTTGAATTTTTACATGTTTAACGGTGCAGTTCTAATCCCTTCTTTTGGGTGCGAAACAGATGAGGTGGCATTTAGCCTCTTTCGAAGTCTTTTTAGAGATCGCGAGGTAATACAGGTTTACAGCCGTGAGCCGTTGCTGGGTGGCGGTGGGATCCATTGCCTTTTGCATGAAGTTCCAGCGCTTGAATAGGAGTCAATTGTGATGAAATCAGTAATGAGCAAAAAGATTGAAGTGCGAGTAAGTTCTATAGATAAAAAGGGAATGTTCGCAAAGGAATTAATACATGCTGGTGAAATAGTCTATATCAAAGGCGGACATGTTCTTTCGAGAAGTGAGCTGTTCTCATCTGGCATCATCAACAGTTATCTTCCAATCTCAGATGACTATTATCTTGGGGCGATTTCTGCCGAAGAGGAAGATGCAATTAAACTCTATAACAACCATTCGTGTGATCCGAATTGTGGAATGCATGGAGAAATAACCTTCGTGGCAATTCGGGATATCAAGCCAGGAGAAGAACTCACAGTAGATTATGCATTTATTGATAACGAAGATTACTCTTTTGAATGTCAATGCGGGTCAGTAAAATGCCGACATACAGTAACAGGTTTTGACTGGAAAATAAATAGATTGCAAGATGAATACTACCCCTATTTTGCTCAATATTTGAAAGATAAAATAGACATGGTCAGAGCTGAATCTGAAGAATGATAAAGGATGGGCGGTTCAAGGATACGCCAATTGTAGCAGGTCAAGGAATGGGCGAATGCTACGTTGACATCGTAATGTTCATTGTTGCGACAGCTAGAATGGCACCGATTATCAACGAGGTGAAAGATATAGCGATGTCGTCCTGTTAATAACGTTGTTGGTCCGGATTTTCAGCCAGTGCTGCGTCGGAAAATCCATATAAGTGAGTGTCTCGTCGAGATAGTGTCAAGTATTTTTCGCAAATCTCAAATGGCAGAATGTGATTTCCTATCTTTTATCGCCAGCGGATGCCTTTGGCTCCGCTTAAATTCTCTGTAGCATCCGTTGAAAGACTGTGTTAAGGGCGGCCGTTCATCTTGCCCCTTGACGCCGGCTTTCGGCGGTGCTACATGTAGAGCCCTTTGTGATAAGGTACAATATTTTTCGCAAATTCGAAACCGGGTAAATAAAGAGACGCTACTTTAAAGATTAGTTCTTTTCAAATACCAACGCTAGGAGGAGAAAACGATTTCACATTATCAAAGACGTTTATGAAGTCTTGCGCAGTTTGGTCTAGGGTATCGGTCCAACCGATTAGGTAGGCATTAAGCGAGTCGATTTCCCAACCGAGATACCTGTACATAACGCTGTTTGGGTAGTGCTTTGCTGCCTCTTCCTTTACTTGCGTGGGATAATATAGGTCGACTGCGCCATATAGATGCAATAGCTCGTGCAGAATTGTAAATGCAACGCCTTCATTGCTGGCAAAATCTACTGAAATCTCGGCGCGTTCATCTACCCAATATGGGTGGTTCGACGTTGCGTTGCAAGCAAATGAACGTGCCTTCGACTTAAAGAAAAAGAGGAATGCACACCCGTCCTTACCAAAATCCTTTGCGTAATAGTATGAAAGCTCGGAAAGACTATCCCTTCCAAAGTGGCATTTGAGCAGTTCGGTCAACCATTGACCATCGGTGCGGTGTGAGACAGATACTTTAAAAGAAAAATAGGCGTATTCAATAATGACATTAATACGATATAGCATAGCGCAACTGTAAAGCTGATTTCTCGCTTCATATAGTTGCTTAAAAACGTCATCAATTTCCGCTTGATTCCATGAACGCCGTGGAGTTGAAACGAACACGGGAATAACAAGTTGGTTGCCCAACAATTTACCGCAAGGGCCATATTCACGACAGCACAACACATCCTTTACGTTCATGGTTCTCCTTACATATTTCAGATTAGAATCCCTCGGATTCAATAATGCCATCTTATTATTCTGTATTACAGCTAAAAATGGTTATGTATGTCTGTTAAACACAGGCCTATTATTGCGCTATTTCTCGGGCAGTGTCAAGTACTATTCGCAAATTCTCAAATACCAGAATGTGCTTTTCTGTCTTTTATCGGTAGCAGATTCCTTTGGCTCCGCTTTAATTCTTTGTTGCAACCGTTGAAGGACTGTGTCAAGAGCGGTCGTATGGCCGTTCATCTTGCCCTTGACGCTGGCATTCAGCGGTACTGCGCATAGAGCCTTTTGCCAAGCAACGTCTTCTCCGGTTTTATGCAGATGACGCATGATATCTATAAGCGTTTGCGTGTACACACTTTCAATAATATGCAAGCCTGTTGCTAGTACTCTGTTTTTGCCCAACTATTGATGGTACCGTTTCTTCACAAATCTGCTCGTATACGCACCAAGAAGTGCTCCGTAACTGAGTTTAAATGGCAAAATCTCCCCAATATAATGCTCTCGGCTTCCTAAATCTACAATCAGATGATCCGAACTGGCACCTATGATTTTTATATCGTTGCTGATGGGTTTCAAGTCTTCTATTGGAAGATCTTGCCTTCCAATGTTGAGGATGCCACGGTTCATGATTCCGGTATCAACATATTCGCGCGTTTTCCCAAAAGCGTCAACGGATCGGGTTCCGTAAGGGAAAGACGGTTTTCTCTTCATCTCGATGAGTTCCGCTTCCAAAATAAAGGCTTCATCAGAAAGAAAATCAAAGGTGTTTCCAATAGAGGTGTCTGTCCCGAGTAGCACAGCTTCGCCGATACGCAGATTGTTTACGCGATTCGGAACCAGCCCTTGCTTGAGCAGCGACAACGAACTGGAGTTTCCGCCGGAAATCAAAGGCCCCCGGATGCCTAAAGTTGATTCTATCAACTCTGCGATTTGGCACAGTTCGCCCAGGTTCCGCTCATCAGGAATTATGGAGCCGTAACAAGTCAGGTTGGTCCCGATTCCATAGAAAGTCAAATTTGGACAAGAGAGAATAAGGCGTACTGTACGTAATATTTCCTCCTTCTCCGTGAAATAAATGCCCTCTCTTAAGTCGCCGAGATCAATCATCAAAACTACTTTATGCTTTAAGTTTAGTCTTTCAGCTGCATTTTGAAGCGCTCGGATGGTATCATTTTCGCTTTGCAAAGAAACATCCGAAAATCTGACAATGTCACTTGCAATAGACGGAGAGCCTATCCTGAGCAGCATTTTCGGAACATCAGTCTCAATAGAGTTTAGGTTCTCGAGTCTGGAGTCGGCAAGATACCCAAAACCGCATTCAATAATGCGTGGTACGATCACAGGGTCTCCGCATATACACTTTCCGACAAAGGCAGGATTAACCCCATGCTCGCGGCACAGGGAAACAATTGCCGTTGCGTTGGCGATTAGCTTGTCAAGATAGATGTTCAGCCTTGGATAACTTGAGTCAAACGTCATTTGGAAATGTCCTTCTTATCGTCCTTTTTGGAAACGTTTTTTATTACCAAATATCTTACGGATTTGTACTTCTCTATCTTTTTATCGTTAGGGAAATAATTAGAGTAGCCGGATTGCTCGAATGAATCACTGCTATATTTGTTATCCGGCGAGACTGTGGCGACGATGTACTTTGCGCCGACATTTGCGGCAAGAGTTTCAGCTTCTTTAAGGAAAAACTTTTGAATTCCATAACCGCGGTAATCCGGTGCGACTTGAATAGAGTCAAACGTAATATAGTCCGAATAACTTGTTTTATTTGAAGTTTCGACACAAAGATTTCTCTCGTTTCCGCCGGAATAATATGTCTTCCGGTTGATAACGCAAATACAGACTGCGGCTAGCTTTTCTTGATCAAAAACGCCATAACAATAGTCGAGGAGCATTGATTCGTAAATCTCATCTTTGGATGACGGTTCAAAAATACTGTTATCGACCTTCTCCGTAATCTCTTTTTGTATTTCTTGTATTTTTTCTAAATCCGCGGGAAAGAGTCGCCGGACACTCATTGTTTTCGTCTCTCCCTTGCGATTTTTAAATTGAATGTTGTCGCGATTCATAAACAGCCGTGCGTTTTCGCGAAGGTAGAGCTTTTCGTTTGTATACAAGTCTGGAATGGCATACTTGCTTAGCACTGCAAGCCTGGTTCCGTTTCTTTCCCTGTACGGTTTCCAGATTGTGTAAAGCTGAAAAATATTCACATAAGAAGAGGGTTCGGCGTAGAGTTCATGTTCCTGAATGTATCTGTTGTGAATCAGCTTGAAAAATCGGTCGCCGAACAAATCATCCATTTGGTTTATGCTGAGGACACCGTTTTTTACATACTCGTTGATAACTTCATAAAAAGTCATATACCCCATTAAATCCGCTGAGTGAACACTGTTCGGATCTTCGTTATCTATTTTGAGGTCACGGCTTTCGTCCTGATAGCACGCGCAGAGCTCCTGATAGAGCAGCATTAGCCTATCGTTCTCGATGAACCGGATATTCATCTCCGAAAGCATATTGCAGCATGTAATACGCTCGTTGTCCTTGAGCTCATAGACAAGTAAAATCGCGCCGATTACTGTGGCGCTAACACTGAAAATGCCGACTGCGGCCTCGTCTCCCACGCCAAGCCAGTGGAAGCGGGCAAAAATCCAGGGAAGAGAGAACGATAGAACTAACAGCACAATACCTACTACGGTGCGGAATCGCCGAATCATTTCACTTTTGGGTGAATAGTTGCCTTTTTTCATTATAAATATCTCCTATAATTACTTTAATTGTTCGAAACGCTGTGTAATGGGTGGGTAGCCGTCCTTTTGGAAGAGTTTTGTGCATTTGTCGGAAAGTTTCTGCCGCCGAGGAAGATTGTCTGCGTTATGAGACTGGAAGTGCGAGGTTATGTCGCGACAAGCGTCGGCGCACAAGGCAATCTAACAATGATGCATAAAGCTTTCCGCCAGAATTGGCTACCTTTTATGTAATAATTATATCATGGGTAGTGTATGTTTTCAAGTTTGTAACCTAAATTTTTTATGTTGTGAAGTGAAAAGTTAACTTCCACTTCAGGGGGCGCGAAGTGGAATTCTGTCTTGCGGGAACTTCCATTTGTAATTTTGTTTTACAAATCTCTCTGAATATCGGATAATACCTCGCCGGCTCTCTTTTCGAGGTGATTGTGATGAAAAAATCCAATTCAGGAAAACATCTTACCAGAGAAGAGCGCGTAATAATCGAAACCGGAATTAAAAACGGTTCCACTAAGTCTGCCATTGCAGATACTCTTGGAAAGGAGAAATCTACTATCGGGAAAGAAATCAAAGAGCATCGCAAACTGAGATTCAGGTCCTCTCTGCCACGCCCCTGCGCAAACTACGGTCAATGTAGACTCAAACGAAAGTGTACCGCAAACTGTTCCGGGTTTGTGGAATTCCGCTGCAGCAGACGTGACCGCAGTCCCGGCGCATGCAACGGGTGCAGCAACTACTCTCACTGCCGGTTTGACAAGTATTACTATGATGCGAACGAGGCACAGCGGGAATATGAAGAACTGAGAACCGCGTCCAGAGTGGGAGTTAATCTTACCGAGGAAGAGCTGAAAAATACCAGCGAAACAGTCGTTCCTCTGCTGAACAAAGGGCAGTCCCCTTATCATGTGATTTCAAATCACCCGGAGCTGAAGATATGCGAAAAGACGTTGTACAATTACATTGACAATCATGTTTTTTCATTGCATCCCGGACCGAATGTATTTCAATTGAGAAGAAAGCCCGGCCGGAAACCTTCGAAAAAGTATCATGACAGAGAT
>JAEEGL014328488.1_pt1 | contig 11498 bp, 7 predicted proteins | sample 9134231 | NCBI WGS metagenome assembly JAEEGL01 (sample SAMN16246548, study PRJNA631951) | gut metagenome | biome: gut microbiome; feature: rumen; material: fiber-attached | host: Bos | place: Iran: Karaj | collected 2018-10
GGGCATGGGTTATTGGACAAGATCCAACGCTGAGGTGTGCCTACTTGCAACCAAAGGTCATCCGAAGCGAATCGACTCAGCAGTCCATCAGGTTATCATCAGTCACATTGAAGAACATAGTAAGAAGCCAGCAGAGACTCGCGATCGGATTGTGACACTTGTGGGTGATGTTCCTCGTGTGGAACTTTTTGCGAGACAAAAGACTTTAGGTTGGGACACCTGGGGAAATGAACTTGAAAATGATTTGGAAATGGCGGCATGAGTAGTATGGGGCAGTTGCGCTTAGGTGTAGCTGCCCCGCTTTTTTTATTTGTGCAAAGATTAGTTCACATGAAGATGATGATTCTTTATTTTTGCATCTTTTGCTTTTCGCTCATCGCCTCCATGTAAATGGTAACAGAAATAGATTTTGGTTTTAAGGACTCATTTGGTTTTGAAATTTACAAAAAATGAACTCTACGATGGATTCCAATGGATGGACTCCAAGGGGATGGACTCCAAATGTTGATGGATACAGACTTGGCGAGCTGTCATTTTTATGGGACTCTTGTTGTGGCATTAATAGAGTGTAAGAAGCGTAAGGGGCGTAAGGGGAGGGTAAGGAGTGTAAGGATATAATAATTGAAGTTGGGGGCGGGGCATGATCATATATTGTGCCCTGCTTATGTTGTTAATTGAAATAAGATGCAAAAGGAGTAACGATTATGTTTTTTGGAAAGAAAGATAAAGATGTCAGACTTACAGATTCCCAGTATAAGGATCTTGTAAGCAATATGAGCAAAAGAGAACGTAGGGAGTTCGACCGTAAGCAGGAGCAACTTCGTCGAGACAGAGAAGATGACAGGCTTATGGGGTGGCTGTTCATGGAAGATGAGTTGGATGATATGTGACAGGTAATGAGGCGAATGAGACTGATGCCTTATAACAAAAAACGTTTATTGTTTAAAAGTAATAGATATTGTTTCGAAAATCATTTTCGATTTCTCGAAAGTTGAATTTGAGTACAGCTCCTATGAATGATATAATTTGGAATGGATCATTTTATTTTGCAATAAGACGTAAAGTCAGGGAATCATTTCCACAAAGAGAGGAGCACTATGGCTATATCTTACAACGGATTATGGAAGCTATTGATAGACAAGAATATGAAAAAAATGGATCTTGTAGAGAACGAGAATATAGGTATTAGCAGTAGCACACTTGCCAAGATGAGTAGGGGTGAGACTGTTTCTATGAATATCCTAGAGAAGATTTGCATAGAGCTGGATTGCGATTTTGGGGACATTGTTAGTATCGTCCGAGATTGAGATGGAGATGTTTTCAAATCACAAAAAGAAAATAAGGAGATGAAAATGATAAACGTAGATATATATGATATGCCTTATGTTTGCAGAACCAAGGAATTACTTTGGGCACATGAAACTGAATTGATGTTTTCAATGATTATTAACGATGGAAAGACTATCGATGAAATCAAAAAAATGGTTGAGGATGAAAATATTTTCAATGCCGCTTCAGCGAATAGAGCAGGCGACATTAGGAAGTCCTTAACAAGGAGAAATAGTGCAGTTGATGATGAGTTCAGAGAAACATTTTTAAAATCATCATCGGCTGAGCAGAAAATCATGTGTGTGATATTACTAATGCTTACTGATCGAACTTTCTTTGAATTTATGGATTTGGTTTACAGAGAAAAACTCATCACTGGGGATATCAAGATTGTAGATGCTGATGTGATTGGTTATATTCACGAAGTTCAAGCGAAAGATGAAAAAGCAGCAAAGTGGACTGATGCAGGAATCAAAAAATTAAGGTCTCAGTATTTTGGAATACTAAGAGATGCAGGACTTCTCTCTACAGAAGACTTGAAAAATCAGAGATTATTAAAGCCTATTCTTTCTAAGACGTTCACTGATTACTTGGATGCTAACGGAATGGAAAGAGTACACCGTATTCTTACAGGAGAAAGATAATGAAGACTATCGAAGAAAGGCTCGACATTTTGGAACAGAAAATGCGAGCAGAATCATTTAGGACCAATAAAGGTCTGGGTAATGAAGTTGGATATTATGTTTTTGATTATGAACCATATCAGGAACTTATCGTAAGGAAACGTATACAGGAACTTCAGAATACCAACACAGAATTAAAATTTGGATATGAGCTTATAGTATTCGATCTCTATGAGCTGATTCTAAAGCTACTTGATGAGGAGGGTGTTCTTGAAGATCTTAAGAATCTGGAGGATGAGGAAGGCACTGACTATGTGTTTGATGCTATTACCGAGACTTTGAAATTTGAAGAACAGGATAGTCTTATTGTTAATCATATAAAGGACAATACGCCAAGTGATGCAGTGGTGTTTTTGACAGGAGTAGGGAAATGCTTCCCAATATTAAGATCCCATAAGATATTAAACAATTTACATCAGGTGATGGATCACTGCCCGGTTATACTTTTTTATCCGGGAGTATATACAGGAAATACTTTAAACATTTTTGGCAAACTGAAGGATGATAACTATTACAGGGCTTTCCCATTAGTTGAAAGATAATCAGAGAGGTGCATGGATATGAAGATTTATGACATGTTTGAAAAAAAGATCGACAGACCAATTACCGGTGTTGTTAAGGTCGGACAGATAGAGGAAGAGGATAAGAAACTTGAACTTGAAGAATATGTTGTTACCAGAGGTTTAACAAAACATTTTAGGGAGTTTTTCTCAAATTACACAAGAAGTATTAAAGAGCCTACAGACAAAATGGGCGTGTGGATATCAGGCTTCTTTGGAAGTGGTAAATCTCACTTCCTAAAGATACTTTCATACAATCTTGATAATACTGTGGTAGCAGGAAAGCATCCATGGGAATATCTTGTTAAGTATAATCCGTCGTTAAAAGATGATGCTATGCTTTTGGCTGATATGCAGCTTGCAGCTAACACACCTACAGATGCAATTCTGTTTAATGTTGATTCCAAGAGTGCTGCTTCCGCAAAGTCAGATAGCAATGCTATTGTCATGGTTTTCAATAGAGTGTTCAATGAGAAGCTTGGATATATCGGATCTATTCCTGCATTGGCAGATCTTGAAAGAACTCTTGATGAGGAAGGTCTGTACCAGAAGTTCCAGGACACTTATAAACAGGTTACCGGTAACGAGTGGCTTGAGTCCCGTCATAAGTTTAAGATTATGCGCAGCAAAGTTGAAAAGACACTTGTTGAAATGGGCTATATGAATGAGGAAGATGCATCTCTTTGGACAAAGGAATCATCCACTCAAAGCTATCAGATTGCTATTGATGAATTTGCAGATCGCGTAAAAGCTTATGTCGATAGAACCGGAAGAAGAGTAGTCTTTCTTGTTGATGAAATTGGTCAGTTTATCAGTACTGACTCTCACCTGATGCTGAACCTTCAGACTATTACAGAGGAAATTGGAAACAGGTGTAAAGGAAAAGTTTGGATTGTAGTTACTGCTCAGGAAGATATAGATTCCATGACGGAAGATATGCAGGAAAGAGCAAATGACTTTTCTAAGATTCAGGGAAGATTTGATACCAGACTCTCCCTGACATCAGCAAATGTGGATGAAGTTATCAAGGAGAGAATTCTTAAAAAGAAAGACGTTGGTAGGAATACACTTAAAGCGCTTTATGATTCCGATGAAATCAGGATACAGAATGCGGTAGATTTTCAGGGAACTGCGATAGAAATGAAAAAAGTAAATAATTCTGATGATTTTGCTGACTGTTATCCGTTTCTTCCGTATCAGTTTAATTTACTTGCAGATGTACTGAATGCTATTCGATTAAACTCTTCGACAGGAAAGCACTTGTCTGAAGGTGAACGTTCTATGCTTGGAGCATACCAAAAGGCGGCTGAGTTTGTTAAGGATGAAGAAGAAGGAGTTCTTATACCTTTTTATCGCTTTTATGATGATCTGATTAAATTTCTTGATCATACACACGCGGGTGTTATACAGCGGGCATATGATAATGAAAGATTGAATCCTCTTCACCAGGAGGATTGCTTTACAATCGATGTTTTGAAAACCTTGTTTTTATTAAAGTATGTTAGTGGAGTGGATTTAACAGTAGCAAATATTGTAAATCTGATGGTTACAAGTATTTATGAGGACAAGAAAAAACTTAGGACAAGAGTTGAGGAATCCTTACAGCTTTTGGTAAGCAATCTGCTTGTATCCCAGATTCAGGATACGTATGAGTTCTTGACAGATGAAGAGCAGGATATTAATCGTGCAATTCGCGATAGGAATGTACAGCAGGCAGATGTAATCCGTGCTATTACAAAGGTCGTATTTGACAATATTTACAATAACTCCAGATATCGTGTACCAAAGTACAATGGCAAATATACTTTTGCCTTTAATCAGTCGGTAGATAATGTACCATTTAAGAATAATCAGAATTGCGAGATTGGACTTCGTATCATTACTCCTAAGTATGTGGCTGTGGAAGGCGGAGCAGATGATATGGCTCTTACTATGATGTCTGGAAGAAACCAGGAAGTTGTTTTGAAGCTTCCTGTAGACAAAGCAGACTACTATAGTAATCTTATGACATCGCTTAAGATTGATGATTACCTTAGAAGTGTTGCTGATCCTCAGAAAGGAAAGTCTACAACAATTAGAACTGCCAAGATGCAGGAATCAGGACAGCTTAGAGATGCCGCAATTTCCTCTCTTAAAGAGGCTATCGGAAATGCAGAAGTGTTTATCAATGGTCAGAAGGTTACAGATATAACATCTCATGATCCATCAACCAAGGTAAATGCATGTCTGGATAGGCTTATTGATAATATTTATTACAAGCTTTCATATATTGAATCACCAATGGATGAAGCAGATATCAAAAAGCTTTTCAAAAAAGATAATCAGATAGATCTTTCTCTTGATAATGTTAAGGAACCAAATGCTGGTGCAGTGGAGGAAATGAAGGAACATGTTCGTCTTACTGCATCTGACCATACGAGTATTTCGCTTAAGAGTCTCATCACAGATTTCGCCAGCGCACCATGGGGATATAGTGATGCAGATGTTAAGTGGCTCATTGCTAAGTCATTTAAGGATGGAGCAGTCTCACTATACGTTGAAAAAGAGCCTGTTACATTATTTAACAGAACTCCTGATGATTTAGGTAACTACTTTACCGGAAGAAAATATGAAGAAAAGCTCCTCTTTAAATCTAAGAAAACTATAGATCCTGCACAGGTAAAGACGGCCAAGGATATTATCAAAAAGCTATTTAATAAGACTGAGACTGATAATGATGCAGATAAGATTATGGCATCATTCAGACAGGAAGCAAAGGACACTGTTAAGGATTGTAATGAGATGCTTAAAGAGTGTGCCCAGGTAAAAGAATATCCGGGAAAAGATACTTTACAGAAAGCGGTAAAAACAATCTCAGAGATTCAGGTTATCGACGAGACCTCTCTTTTCTATAAAAAGATCGCTGATGAAAAGAGTGATTTGCTTGACCTGGCAGAAGATCTTGCACCGGTAATTACATTCTACTCCACAGGTACTCAGCAGAAGATTTTTAATGAGAATGGTCTCCGTGCTATTAGATTCTATGATAACAGTAAGGAACACATTAATAGTGAAGAACTTGCTAAGGTCATGGATGATATCAGAAAAATAGTAAATCATAAGACACCATATAACATGATTAAAAATCTTCCGGCTCTTTATCAGTCATTCATGAGTATTTATGGCAAGGTTTTGGATGAAAAGCTCGCACCGGTGCTTGATGTTATAGAACAAGACAAGAATAACGTCCTCAATTATATGAAAGATCAGTTCTATGAAGCTGAGTATAAGACTCAGGTAATAACTGAGTTTGTTGATCTGGAGGAAAGAGCTAAGGACGAGAATGATATTTCAGATATGCTTGGCTTCAAAGATAAGGCAGACAGTTTATGCAAAACATGGTTGGACAGATTTGCCAATATGACACCGCCGGTTGAACCAGACCCTAATCCGGTTACTCCATCAGGTGATGATACCGAACCAACACCTGTAAAACCTGCTCCAACAAAGCGTCAGAAGACTCTTATGGCAAGAGATATTACTTCCAATACATGGGTTATTTCTAGTGAAGAGGATCTTGATAAAAATCTTGAGAAGATAAGAGACAGGATTAAGGAAGAACTTGCAAACAATGATATAGTTCAGCTTAAGTTCTAATATTGAAGAAGGATTGAAACAATGAATAAGACAGCAATTAAAAACTTTGCAGTTTGGGCAAGAACCAAGCTCCGTGATGATATTAAAATTAGAGCAGGATTTTTGGGAATCAATGAGGATGGAATAGCTACGCCTCTTCCTGCATCAACTTCTGAGATTAAATATTTTGAGGTTGGTTCTGCTCAGCCAATAGCACTTAGCGGTGAGACGTTGCGCGGGAGAGAAAAAATAGTTGAGAAGCTTCAAAGAAAAGCCAAGGAGTCTGACTACAAAACTGCCTATGATCTGATGATTGAAACTTATGCATCAGATTGGTTTAACCGTTTTGTTGCAATCAGATTCATGGAAGTTAATGAGCGCTTCTCTGATAATATGCGCGTGCTTTCATCAAGCATTCCTGATCGCCATGATCCTGATATCGTATCTCAGCCTTTCAGCTCAGATCTCGAGTTTACAGACAGTGAGAGAGCAGATGTTACAGAATGGAAAACTAAGAATGAAACAGATAAGCTGTTCAGATTTCTTCTGGTAAAAAGATGTAATCAGTTAAGCAAGGTGTTACCAGGCTTGTTTGAAGAAAAGGGCGATGAGTCTGAACTTATGATGCGCCAGTCTTTTATTGATAAAGATGGCTTGATTTACAGACTTGTAAATGACATTGATGAAGAGGATTGGAAGGATCAGGTTCAGATTATTGGATGGCTTTATCAGTATTATAACTCTGAACTTAAGGATGAGACCTTTGCGCTTGCAAAGAAAGGCAAAAAAATTACAAAAGAGAGAGTACCTTCCGCAACACAGTTGTTTACACCCGACTGGATTGTGCGTTACATGGTTGAAAACTCCTTGGGACGCTTATGGATAGAAGGACATACTGCAGGTGATTGGTCTGAGGAAACGGAGAAGAAAGCTGCCGAAGAATTTGGCTGGAAGTATTATCTTCCAGAAGCAAAACAGGAGCCAGATGTGGCAAATCAGCTTGGGGGGATTAGAAAAGAATATAGCAATTTAAATCCTGAAGATTTGACCTTTATAGATCCGTCCATGGGATCAGGTCATATTCTGGTTTATGCTTTTGATGTTCTCATGCAGATATATGAGTCGTTGGGATATACTAGGCGTGATGCAGCAAGATCTATTGTTGAGAATAATCTCTACGGTCTTGATATTGATGATAGAGCATATCAGCTAGCATATTTTGCAGTTATGATGAAAGCCTGCGAGTATGATGGCAGGTTCCTTGAACGTGGCGTAGCGCCACATGTATATTCGATTCAAGAAAGTAATGATGTTAATAGAAGTCAATTAAAATTCTTTGGAGCTGGACTAAGTAATATAGAAAAAAACAATGCTACAAACCAGATAATAGGCCTCCTTGATACATATAATGATGCCAAGGAATATGGCTCCATACTGAATGTTGATAGTTATGATTGGGAACTTTTAGAACGATTTGCTGATTTAATTGATGTTGATGGTCAGATGTCTTTGGAGACTATTGGCATTGATTATACGAAAAATCAGCTCAAGAGGCTGATTGAAATCGGTAGGGTAATGGCAAAGGAGTATTGGATTACGTGTACTAATCCTCCTTACCTAGGAGGAACCGGTTGGAATGAAAAACTTGATGCGTTTATAAAGCAAAATTACGATGCAGCAAAAACGGACTTATATTCAGTGTTTATTGACAGATGCAATAGTGGAACTAGGGTTGATGGATATCAAGCTATGATAACACAACATGGTTGGATGTTTTTATCGAGTTTTGAAAAACTAAGATGTAATATTCTCGAAAGCTCGACAATAACAAATTTAGTTCATCTTGGACCAAGAGCCTTTGATGAAATTAGTGGCGAAGTGGTTCAATCTGTTGCGTTCGTGCTAAAGAAAAGACCGCAAATAGCTTCATATAAGGGTAATTATGTAAGACTTGTTGATTTTACGGGAGAAAGCGAGAAAGAACAGCACTATTTCGACGATTCACATAAAAATATTTGTACCCAAGATTTATATGAAGAGTTGCCAGGAACTCCGATTGCGTATTGGTGTTCAGAGACTATTGTAAATGCTTTTAAAAAATCAAAACCACTTAGTGATATAGCTGAACCTCGACAAGGTGTGAAAACTCTAAATAATGACCTGTTCCTAAAGCTATGGTTTGAAGTAGGAGCGGATAATATTGGATATGGTTGTAAATCTATTGAAGAATCTGTGGCCTCGGGAAAGAAATGGTTTCCCTATAACAAAGGCGGTACATACAAAAAATGGTATGGGAACAATGATTACCTTGTCAATTGGTTCAATGATGGATTTGATATGAAACAGCTTGCAGTGGAGAAATACAAGTCAGTAACAAGAACAATTACTAATATTAGTTATTTCTTCAAACGCGGATTAACATGGTCCTCGCTTGCTTCCGGCAACATTTCATTAAGAGCATTCCCTGAAGGGTATATATTTGACTCTAAAGGTTCATCTATGTTCTTCACAAATGATGATTTAAGACTATATATATTAGCACTTGTGAATTCGAAAGTAAGCATGAAATTCTTAGAGTTTTTGGCACCAACGTTGGATTTCAATATAGGACCGCTATCAAAAATACCAGTAATTGTTGACGAATCTAAATGCGAACTAATCAATAGCTTAGTATTGGATGCTATTCGTTATGCAAAAGAAGATTGGGATTCCATTGAAACATCTTGGGACTTTTTGGAACATCCTTTAGTGGCATTATCAAAAAATCTTTGGGATGTAACAGCTATTGGTGCTAAAATACAACGTTATTATGGTAAGCAGTTAAGTGTGAGCTGCCCAGTGGAATTATGTTGGCTGTTACATAAGGCTGAAACTGAAGAATGCTTTAATTCTCTAAAGTCAATTGAAGAACAACTAAACGCAATTTTTATTGATATATATGGCCTTCAGAATGAACTCACACCTGAAGAAGATGAAAGTGATGTAACTGTAAGCAAAGCAGATTTAACCCGCGATATTAAGAGTCTTGTTTCATATGCAATAGGTTGTATGCTTGGCCGCTATTCTCTTGATGTGGAGGGACTTGCTTATGCTGGCGGAACTTGGAACGCTTCAAAGTATTCATCATTTCAGCCTGATACTGATAATGTGATACCCATTACAGATGCAAGGTATATGGAAGATGATATTGTGGACAGATTCTGCGATTGGTTGACTGTGGTTTACGGAGAGGAAAATCTGGAAGAGAATCTGACATTTATAGCAAATGCACTTGGAAGCAAGGGAACAGATTCAAGGGATATCATAAGGAATTATTTCCTTAATGATTTCTTTAAGGATCATTGCCAGAACTATTCAGTAACAGGTTCCGGAAAACGCCCGATATACTGGCTTTTTGACTCTGGTAAGCAGAATGCTTTTAAAGCACTTATTTATATGCATCGTTATAATGCAGATACCATTGGCCGTATACGTATAGCATATCTCCATCCATTGCAGGAGAAATACGAAAATGAAGTACGTACTATTGATACAATGGTTCAAAGCATGACGGATCAGAGACAGATATCAGCGGAAGAAAAGCGCCGTGAGAAACTGATTAAACAGATTGCGGAAATTAAGGAATATGATGAAAGACTTGATCACCTGGCGCAGGAACATATTGATATCGATCTTGATGATGGTGTGAAAGTTAATTATGAGAAGATCCAGACTGACCGCGATGGAAAGAAGTATCAGATACTTGCACCAATAAAGTAAAGGAAGTCTATTATGGACGAATTAAACTTACAGGAAATAGAAAAGAAACTGCAAAGCGAATTTGCTGCAGGGCAGAGGTTGGTTTTTTGGTATGATTCGGATGCCTCATTTGAGGACTCAATCGACCAGCTGAGTCTTGATGGCGTAAGTATTGTGCGTCTTACTGAAACAAATGCGTTCAGGACAAAGATTCTTCTAGAACATGAAGATCCAACAGGACAGTATCTTGTATACGCACCATTTCCAAAGCCGGATGTGGCACATAACCATTTGGAAGATACGCTCGAATACTCAAAGCAGTTCTACGCTGACAGGTTATCACTGATAGCTGCAGACATAGGTATTCCAGACAGATTTAGGGCTTCGTTGCAGAAAAAAGGAGCTTTCTTTGGAATTGGAAGAAAGAATACAAAGGAAATTGTTCGCAGAACCAATGAGTTTATTGAGAGGGCTAAAGAAGTGGATTTGCCCACTTCTGATGCAGATACTATTGATCTTATAGCACTTTGTGTGGTTGCAAATGCAAGAAATGTAACTATAGATGACCTGATGTACTCAGTATTCTCTTATGGTGATATTGAAACACAGGAAATCATAGATGCATTTGATAAGGCTGGTATATTGGATGATTTCTGGAAAATCTGTAGCACTAGGTTTGGCTATGAAGAGAGCAAGCCTACACTTTTGAGATTTGTTTTGTCCATGTTTGCAGTACATGTGTGCAAAGATTTCGAAGATTCATATCCTGATAGCTGGAAGTTGTTTTTACAGGATTCAGTAAGAAATAAGACATCAAATATCAGTGTCCTTCTTGATAACATGATGAACAATGTCATCTATCAGGAAGCTTTTGATGCAATATCAGAAGTTGCTGCAAGAGAACTCGATGTCGAGAACGTCCTTGGCAAAGTGAGTCTTGAGAATCTGACAAATAGCACATCATTTATGATTGTTGACGAGCTAATTATCAAGTGGATTATTGATCGTGAGCTCTCAGAAGATAAATCAGCTTCATTATCAGGAATGTCTATTCCAGAAATTTGTGATTTTAGAAAACGAAAGCACTTTGGAGCTGTATATTCAGCAGAGTATGAGGCCCTTGATGCAGGTTATTCTTTGTTAAGTGTTATTGGATATGAGCCTGTAAAAGGACTTGCCAACATGGCCAAAGATTATGTTGAGCACGACTATTTGTATGATACCTATTACAGGCACTTCATTGGATCTATAGACAAAGTGTCTGATAGCAGCTGGTTCGAGAATCTGAAAGTTTTGATTCAGAACATTTATCAGAATGACTTCTTGGAAAAGGCAGTTTACGCTTGGAATGCCGCATATATCAAGGATGGTCGTACTGCTGGACTTGGGCTTCAGACAGATTTCTACAGAACAAAGATTGCTTCAAAGAAGGAAAAAACGGTTGTCATTATTTCTGATGCATTTAGATATGAGGCTGCAAAAGAGCTTGCAGAGAAGTTTGAAGATGACCCTAATTGCGAGGTTGGAATGGATGCAATGATGGGAACACTGCCTTCATATACAGCTGTAGGCA
>JAEEGL016068832.1_pt1 | contig 11498 bp, 9 predicted proteins | sample 9134231 | NCBI WGS metagenome assembly JAEEGL01 (sample SAMN16246548, study PRJNA631951) | gut metagenome | biome: gut microbiome; feature: rumen; material: fiber-attached | host: Bos | place: Iran: Karaj | collected 2018-10
GCGGTGAATGTCGGGAATTTGCCCGGATCGGGCACGAGACTCCCGTACCCGGGATTCGTCTTCGGGTCGTCGTCTCCCGGATTCGCCGGGACGGCAACGTCCCAGCTGTCGTCCATGACGAGCAGCAGATCCCGCCTTGCGTCGGGGTAGAAGTCCGTCCAGCCGAACGGCTTTTCCGTGCCGAACAGAGCCTTCTCGCCGATCACAGCGCGCTGACCGGACGGCTTGCCGTCGCTCGTCGCGTATAGCTGCGTCTGCCACGTGCAGTAGTAATCCGGCGTGGGGTTCGGGACGTCAGGGACGAGGTCGATCTTCGTTTTCCGCATTCCGGTTTTCAGTCCTTTTCCCAGCGGATATCCCCGAGAACGAATCCGCCGCTCACGCAGGTGATCGTTGCACGGCACGCTTCCGTATACGGAAGCTTCACGCGGATCTCCCGCTCACCGGACGCTGTTTCTCGGCGGAGAAGTCTCCCGCCCGCGGAGATATCGACGGTCGATGCGCTGCCGAAATCCGCCGTGAACGCGAGCGCTCCCGGTGTCCCGTCTGCCATCAGGTCGTATTCCGCGGACGCGCCTGCCGTGAACTTCATCTTTGCGTCCTCCCACTTTTCGGCAGTCCGCTCGGCGCCGAATGAGCTCACGCAATCGCACGCCTTGAAGATACACCCGGGCGAACGGGTGATCGACGGGATGACCGCCTCGCGCCGGTCACAGTTCTCGTACAGGATGTTTTCAAGGAATTCGTCAAAGATCGCCTGTGCGCGGGCATAGGAGGGACGGTCGCCTCCCTGCGTGAAGCCGGTGATCCGATCCCAGCCCTCCGGGCGCCGGATCGAGCAGGGCGAATTCCACGTGTCCGTCTTCTTCCACGGCCAGACGTTCACGCCGATATCATTTGCGAAGGCGAGCGGATACATGGCGGCGAACCAGCGCGGATCGTTCTCACCCGTTTCGCCGAGATAGAGCGCGATACCGAGTTTTTCGCGGATATCGAGGAACCCCTGCAGGACCGAAATGTCCGGCTGACACCAGTAACGGTGGAAATGCGCGCAGGCGTTGTCGTCGAAGCCTTCCGTGAAGAAGTCAGCGCGGGAAGCCCAGAATACGCTTTCCAGCGAGAACATATGCGAGGGATCGATCGCGCGCACCGCTTTGATGCAGTCGCGGTAGAATGCGCGGAGCTCCTCGGACAGGTCCGGCAGTTCCTTCGTTCCCGGCTTGGAGGTCCGTACCGGCTCGTTCAGCAGATCGTACATCCCGACGATCCGGCGGTCGCGGTAGCGGCGAGCGAACTCGCACCACAGCGCGATCGTTTTCTCGCGCGAATCGGATTCCGTATCGGTCAGCAGGCGCGGGATGTCGTCGTAGCTGTCGTCGATGTTATGCCCGGTCTGCCCGCCCGGTGCGCCGTGCAGATCAAGGCAGACGTACAGGTTCCACCTCTCGCACCAGCCGAGGAAGCGGTCGATGAGCGCGAAGCCGTCTTCCTTCCAGGTGATGCCCGGCTCGTCTTCCATCACGACCCGCCAGTTGACGGGCAGACGCACCGAGTTGAAGCCCGCCTCCGCCATCGCCTGCACGTCGGACTCGGTGACGTAGTTCTCCCGGAATGTCTTCCAGAACTTTCCCGCATACTCTGAGCCGCAGAGATGCCGCACGAGGTCCTCGATCGTGGAGGGGCGGTTATAGCGCCCGCCGAATTTCCACATATAGCCCTCCGGCAGCAGCCAGTTGCCCAGCCCCATGCCGTTCAGCAGGATCTCCTCGCCCCTGCCGTTCACGATCCTTCCGTTTTCGACATGCAGGAACCCGTACACCCGCTCGCGGGAAAGCTTTTCGTTGAGTGTCATATCCGCCTCCTGAGTGTTTTTCTTTAATTATACACGAACGGAACGGGAAAGTAAAGACAAAACGAAAAAGAGCCGTCGAGATCGACGGCTCTCGTTCATTTCCGGTAGAGGTACAGGACGTAACTGTCCTCGAACACGATCCGGTTCCCATGACGGAGGATGGCGTCGCGGACGCCTTCGTAGAACGGCTCCCGGCAGTCCGCGCGAAGCGTGATGTGATCCGCGTGCGTGTGGATGAACTGCACGTATTCGTCCGCGGTGTACTCCCGCGTTCCGGGAAATTCGTACTTCCCGAGGAACGTGAATCCGTACGCCGTACCGTTCATGTAGTCGAATCTCTGCCTGTACGGCTGCTCGGAGACGAACAGCGTGTCATACAGCTTCTGTATCTCCGCGTACAGCGCCGGATTGCTTTTACTGTAGTCCCCGCGCATCAGGAACATGGCGAGATACCCGCCTTTGCGCAGGAGATCGTACGTCTTCCGGTATGCGACGTCCTCTTTGATCCACTGGATCGTTGCGGCGGAGTAGATCAGATCGAAGGACTGCTCCGCGAACGGATACGTCTCGAAATCGGCGTTCACGATGCTGAAATTCGGGTACGCGCCGTATTTCCGGCGCATGACCTCCGCCAGATGCTCTCCGAGCTCGATCGCGTGGTATTCGCACCCGGTCGCCAGCGCGAAATCGGTTGCCTGACCCGTTCCGGGACCGATCTCAAGGCAGCGCTTCGCCGCGTCGAGCCCGCATGTCTTCACGATATAGGCGAACAGCTCCGGACTGTACCGGTGCCGCCACTTGTCGAATTCCTCCGGGATCGTGTCGAATACCAGCCGCGCGTCCTGAGGTGTCGTTCTTTCCTTGTTGTTTTCCATAATGCTCTTTATTTCATAAAAGCAGCCGCACTCGGAAGAGTGCGGCTGCGGAAACTCAGCTTCAGTGTCTCTTCTTCAGAACGATCGCAGCAGCGGCGGCGGTGATGAGCGTAGCGGCGATGACGATGCCGGCGTCGGCAGTCTTCGCAGCAACGGTCGTGGCGGCCTTGGCAGCGGTCGTAGCAGCGGCCTTCGTGGTGGCGGCGGCGGTGGTGGTAGCCGGCTTGTCACCCGCGAGGACCTTGATTTCCCAGAAGGTCAGCCATGCGTTGACTTTCTTCGCAACGGGATCGTAGGTGTCGTAGATGTTGTCTGCGGTGTCAGTCTTGCCGAAGCAGGTCAGCTTGATGTACTTCGCGTCGGAGGGGGTCAGCTTGACGGTGTCATAGCCCTTGGCTTCCTTGGCGACGCCGGTGTTGCCCTTGAAGACCTGCTTGTAGGTCTTGTTGTCGGTAGAGGTCTCGACCTTGATGTCGTAGAAACGGGTGTGACCGTTGTTCCAGCTGATGGACAGAGCGTTGACGTACGCAGTTTCCTTCAGCTCGATGATGACGTACTCGCCGTCGGTGGAGTCGATGTCGATCGAGACACGGGTGTTCAGATCGCCGTCGAAGCCGAGCGCGGGCTTGTAGGTGTCCGGAGCGGTCTTCATATCCTGCCAGTCGATGCAGGTGATTTCCTTGATCGCGACTTCCTTGTCGGCAGCGGCAACGGAAGGAACGAGCGCGAGGATCATGAGCGCGGCGCAGAGGATCACGAGTGCTCTTTTCATTTCGTTTCTCCTTTTTCGGAAAGATTTTGAAATGCGAAATCGGAATGCTCCGTTTTCGAGATAATTATAATAGGTATCTTTCCGTTTGTCAAGATGTTTCGAAAAATAAAAAATATTTTCGTAAAAATGTGAAGTCCGGCGTTCTCTCACGCATCCGTGCGGACGGTGAATTGCCCGACGGTGACCGTTTCGGGGACGTTTCTGCCAAGCGCCTTCATCAGCGGCACGGGATCGTTGCCGGTGATGAGCACGGTACCCTCCTGCGCCATGCAGTAAGCAACCTCCTCCGCAGTGTCGGCGCAGTACATATGGATTGGCATCTTCTTCGCCTGATAGACCGGCAGTATCTCCGAATGCGCGATGCGCAGGTTCAGCCCGATCTCGTCGTAGCAGGCGTAGCCGTCCTTATCCCAGCGCCCCATCTGGAAATCCGGATAACCCATCGTCCGCGCGCCGTATTTGTTCTTCAGCCACCGCAGCGTCGGCACGTCGAATGCGTAGAAGCACGCGGTATCGAAGAAGCCGTACTTCTTCAGGATCGGTACGGCGATATCGACCGTCTCCTCCGTGTACTCCTTGATCTCCACGCCGAAAGCGACGTCCGGACGGACGCGCACCGCGAGCTCGCAGAGTTCCTCCAGAGTAGGCACGCCGACGCCCTTGCCGGTGAACGTGTCGCCGAACTTCGCGGCAAAGCCCGCGTCGAGCTGCCGGACTTCGGCGAGCGTCATATCGCGCAGATGGCGGTTGACTCCGCAGGTGCGCGAAGCGTTTCCGTCGTGCATCAGCACCGGGATCTTGTCCTTCGTGAGCCAGATGTCGAATTCGAACATATCGACGCCGAGTCGCATGGCGGCTTCATATGAGATCAGCGTATTCTCCGGGAATTTCGCGCAATACCCGCGGTGACCTTCAACGATGATGTTTTTCATGATTCGGATTCCTTTCGTTAACCGTATTTCTTGCCGTACGTTCGCGGCAGCTGACATAATTATACTTCGCCATGCGGATTTGTCAAGGGCAGAAAAGGGTCTGCGCAAAACAGATTTCCTATTCTCGTTTTCTGACAGGTTTGTGCAGCAGCTGGATTCTACCGGGAAAACAAGAGATCGGGCAGCACTTTTGTGCTGCCCGGTTCGTTTGATTCAGATCTTTCGGTATCTTAATGCGAAAGGGTCGCGGCGATCAGTTGTTTTTCTCTTCCTCCTCGTCGATCAGAGGCAGAGACCATACCGGACGCTTGCGGAAGGGCCGCAGGAATTCGCGCGTGAGCGCGCCCTTTTCCTCCAGATGGACGTAGCACGCGCGGTCGCAGGCGCGGCCGCATACGGAGCTGACGTACCCTTGCTTGACCGGCGGGTAGAAGTGCGTATCGTTCATGACTTTGCACGCCTCATCGAACGAGAGGTCCGCTTTTCCGTCCATGATCTCCAGGCGGTTCGGGATGTCCGGATAGGCGTCGGCGGGCATGTACGGATTCGTGTGCATGTTCGCTCCGCGGTAGTATGCGCCGCACTGCGGCAGATCGACCTTCCCGTCCTCGCGGATCGCGTGACCGGGGCAGGCGGCGCGGCAGGCGCCGCATTTATCGCACAGATGCGGTGCTTTGACCGGATCTGCGGGAAGCTCCGCGTCCGTCAGCACGAGTCCGACACGCTGGAAAGGACCGAACTCGTCCGTCAGCAGCGCGCCGGAGAATCCGATCTCACCGAGACCGCACAGAACGGCGGCTTTCGTAAAATCGAGCTGCGGCTCCCGCGCCCATACCGGGTTCCATTCCGTGTGGAGCATCTCGGGACGCAGCGCCTCCTTTGAGGGTCGGATGAGCTGGTTCTTCTTCTGCGGGATCGCAGTATAGCCCGCGTCCTCGATCGCGGCGCAGACACGCAGCAGCGCACCGGGGAGGATTGTTTCCTCCATCGTTTCCACGCCGGTGGTCGTGTACTGGTAGTAGGTCGTCCCTTCCTCGACCCCGCGGTAGGAACCGCGAAGGACGCGGAAAAGCACGCAGATGACTGTCTTGCATCCGGGGTAGATCTTCTTCAGCGCGGGATCGTCGAAACGCTCCGCCGGTGCGAAGCCGACGAGGTCGGCGCTTTCCTTTTTCGCCGCCGCGATGACGGCTTCGCGGATCTCATTGGCAGTCACAGTGCGCCCACCTCCTTCAGATGACGGTAGCAGACCAGATCGCATGCCTTGCCGCACAGGCACGGTGCGTAACCGTGGAACGGCGGCAGGAAGTCGAGCTTCGGATAGATCGCCCGCGCAGAGACCGCGTCGAAGCGCTTTTCACCGTTCAGGATCGCTTCGCGGTCCGGTTCGTCCTTCAGGCAGTCATCCGTCATGAACGGATTGCTCCTGTGCGCTCCGCGGTAGTAGACGGAGCACTGCCACGAGTCGGTACCGTTCGCGTCGATCGCGTGACCGGGGCAGGCGGCGGCGCATTTGCCGCAGTTGTCGCAGAGAGACTTCGTCATCGGGGCATCGCATTCGAGCGGCGCGTCCGTGACGATGAAAACGAACCGCACGAACGGACCGAATTTCGGGGAGATCGTGTGACCGTTCATGCCCTTTGCGCCGATCCCGCACACGGCTGCCGCTTGACCGAAGTCCATGATGACGTCCGGCGCCGGCTTGCCCGGCTCGACCGCCTCGGCATACTGCAGCTCATACGTGTCCATCAGCTCCGGGTTCTGCGTCTTGTCGCCCTTGACCTTCAGATTCGAGACGTTGCGCTGTACGCAGGCGTCGTAACCCTCGTTCTCGATCAGCGCCGCGAGCTTGAGCAGGAAGATCTCCGCCAGCTCTTCGTCCGGGTACTTGACGCCCATGCAGAGATAGTTGTAGTACTGCGCTTTCGCTTCCATAAGCTCGTACAGTCCGCGCGGGACGCGGAATGCCGCTCCGATGACGCATTTCGCCTTCGGCAGGATCATGCGCGGGTCGCGCTGCGGATCGGTCCCCGCGAAGAGGGCGATGTCGCCGATCCCCACGAGGTCCGCACCGAGTTCCTTTGCACGCTGTTTGACGATCTCAGCAGTCAGCATAGACGTCTCCCTCCCACGGGCATTTCTCCGTGTTGTCTGCGGAGGTGCCGGCGTTCTCGGTGATCGTCACGATCCCGTCGCGTGAGACGTGGATGTGGTGCCATACGTCCTTCGGTACGTTGACGATCTCCAGCGGCTTCAGCTTCGTCACGGTCGGATCTGTCGGCTTCGCGCCGCAGCCCGCCTCGATGAGCCATGCCTCGCCCTGCAGCAGCAGGAACGTTTCGTCCGTTAGATGATGCCGCTCCAGAACGACCGGCGTCGCCTTGTCGAAGCGCTCAGCCCATCCGAGCATCGCGACCTTCCAGTCTTCCGTGAAGACAAGGGCCTGATACCCTTCTTTGGTCCGCACGTACTTTTCGGTTTTGTCTCTGATAACGTCGCTCATCTGTCCAGCCTCCATGCTTTCTTTGTCCGCAGGGGTTCCTTGAATCTGCCGTACATCGTGCCGCCCTTCTTTTCGAGCATGCTGACGCACGCGCGGATGCACCCGCCGCATTTCGCCATGTTATATCCGACCCACGTAGGGAAGTATCCCTGCAATGCCGTATAGACCTTCATGATCCCCTTTTCGTCCGCCTCGGATTTGCCCTCGAGGATATCGAGATCACCGTTTTCATTGCGGTCGAAGACCTCCTTCGGTACGAAGGGGTTGTAGTACCGTCCGGCGTGGGTGTAAAAGGCGTAGCACTTCCACTCGTCGAGCTTCGCCCATTCGCACCGCTTGTCGCCGACGTAGGTAACGATGCGTTCTTCCTCGTCGAGGCAGTGACCGGGACATTCGCGGATGCACGCTTTGCACCGGCGGCAGAGCGGCGGACCGTTGTAGAGCGGATCCGGCTCCAGCTCGGCGTCCGTGAATAGGAACGCCACGCGCTGCAGAGGACCGAAATCCGGCGTCAGCAGCATTTTGGAAAGACCGATCTCGCCCAGCCCGCAGGCGACCGCCGCGAGGCGGAAGTGGAACTGGATATCCGGCGCCACGCCGCCCTCTCTTGCGGGACGCGTGAACTGCACCGTACGGTGATGCGCCGTCTTCGTTTCCGCCTGCTTGCTGACCGTGATCTGCTCCTCCGGAGAAAGCGTGTTCCCGGGAGAACCGTCCATGTCGGAGACCACTCCGCGCGCGCCCGTGTTGCGGTAAAGCATCGCCTCATAGCCCGCGTCTTCGATCACGCGGCCGACACGGTAAAGCACGGCGGGTGCGGAGATCTCGTTGATCCCGCCGTATGCCATCGAGGGGTACTGGTAGAACTGCGTTCCTTCTTCGATCCCTCTCTGTACGCCCCGCGGGATGCGGAACACGAACCAGACGCAGCTCTTTGCCTCGGGGAAAAGATACTGCGGATTCATTTCCATCGGTGCGCCGGAAAAGCGGTCCATCGAACCGATCCCGCACGCATCCGCGCCCGCGGCAAGCGCCGCTTCCTTGATCATTGCGCTCGTCAGCACTTGATTCACCTCTTTAGTCGTATTGTATTTGTCTTGATTTGGTCTTGATTTGGTCTTGCGTAACGTTATTGGATCTCATAGTAAGCGGCGGGCGGGGAAGAAATCTTCCACATGCCGTGACAGCCCGTGAAGACCATCAGCTCGCCCGTGGCGTAGTTCATCGACATGAAGATCGCTCGCCGTGCGCCGACGGGGAAATCGTCCCGCCCGTCGCCTTTCATCCGGCACAGACCCGTCCACGTTTCACCGCCGTCCAGCGAACGCCAGATATGCTGCACATCATACACGAGATCGGACGAGACGAGCGCATACATGATATCCGGGTTCCGGCGGTCCACCACGACCGAGGCAAGAAGCTCTTTTGAACTTCCGTTCGGCTGTGATCCCGGGATCGATACCCGTTTGAAGCTCGGCTTGACGCCTTCCGCGAACGTACCGACGTACAAGCCGTCGCCGTTCGCCGCGTAGATTTTGTTGTCGCGGCTGTTGTACGCCATATGCGTCGCTGCTTTGCCGAGGAACCAGTATTTGACCCACGTCTCGCCGTTGTCGTCGGAATAAACGACGTTGGTTTTGTTCCGCCCCCACAGGCGGCCGGTCTCGTAGTCGACCGTGAAGACACCGTCGCAGCCCGCGCCGTGATCTTTTGTCATATCTTCCCACGTCTTGCCCCGGTCGGTCGTGCGCCACTCGCCGAGAAAGGCGATGTCATCGTTGCCCAGCGCACCCATGCCCGTTTTGTAGCCATTGATCTGGAGCTTCGTGCGGTCGATCGTCTTGCCGCCGTTGTGCGCGACGCAGAGGTACCGCGGTGCGGACCATGAGTCCGCCAGCCCGACGACGGTCGTTTCCGCGTCGAGAATGTAGGAGCCGTACGTATACCCGCCCCAGCCGCTGCCGGAGTAGTTGACGTAGGTCCACGTCTTTCCCCCGTCGAGAGAGTAGCCGCCGTTGTAGTCCTGACTGGAAATGCAGATCAGGTTCGGGTCGTTGACGTTGAACGTCGTGACTCCGGAATTGCACACGCCCGCAAAGCCGGTGTTGGAGTAGTAGTAATCCTTTCCGCCGTTCGTGGACATGAAGATACCCTGATAATTGATGAGGACCTTGTTCTCATCAACCGGGCTCCATGCGAAGGAAGAGATCGCGTTGTTCACGGGTGTCCATTGACCCTCCGTGTGGCGGGTGGAATTGTTCCACGTCTTTCCGCCGTCGGAAGAATAGAGATATTTGTTGTAGCCGTTGGATTTGCCCGCGAGCGTCTGGTCATCCTGCATCGTCATATGGTTTGTGTTCACCGGACTTACGGCAAGATGTGTGCCGCACGTCGCCGGATAGCCGGAAACGCTCCGCTTCTCCCAGTTCGCGCCGCCATCCGTGCTGACGTAGAAGCCATTGTCCGTTGTGCAGAAGAGACTCGCCGGCTCGCTGACGACGTTGTCCATCGAGCGGACGGGCGTCGAGAACACCTGCTCGAACGTTTCCCCGCCGTCCGTGCTGACAAAGACGCCCTTCATGTTCGAGGCGTACACGTCGCCGTTCTCCGCGTTGACGGCGATGTCACCGCCCGCGTATTTCGCGGTCAGGGGAAGCATCTTCCACGTTTCTCCGCCGTCGGTCGACTTGTAGATGGCGGGACCGTTGTTCGGGTTTTTGCTGCTGTTGTCCTCCCGCGACCAGTAGACTGTCGTGCAGTAGCCGAGCGCGGCGTCGTAGCTTGTCCGATCGTACGCGATCTGTATCCGTTTGTCACGGTAGCCGTAAGTCGTTGCCTTGAGGACGTACGTCCAGCTTGTTCCCATATCGGTGGACAGATAAACGCCGTTGTATTCCTGCGCTGCGGAGATTGCCCCGACGCACAGCACGCGGTTCACGTTCATCGGGTCGATGGCAAAGCCGGTCGCGCCTGCCGCCGTGAAGCCAAGCGTGGAGAGCGCCCATGTTTTCCCGCCGTCAAGGGTGCGGTAGATCCCCGCGACGTCGGTCCCGAAAAAACCTACCGAGCCGTCGATCGAGTCAAGCTCGATGGCGAGGATCTGCTGGCACGCTTCGCCGCCTGTGTACCCCTGATCGAGCAGCTTCTGGCTGATGAGCGGCACGCTGACCCAGCGGTCCGTGTCAAAGTACGTGCCCGCACCGTAGTCCAGACCGGACGAACGAAACCTGTTAGGCACACTCTGAACAGTATCAATGCCCTCGGCCACGGCTGCAAGCGCCTGCTCCGGGAAGAAGCAGTTGTCCGCCATCCACTTGAGGGCTGCTTCTCCCGCGGAGATCGAACTGTAGGCGATCGCGAGGCGCGTCCCTTTCTGCAGGATCCTGAAGGTGTCGGGCTCTAAACCCTCATATGCGTCGGTCGACTCCGGCCGGTTTGTCAGCCCGACCAGGATCTCCGCGTCCGTCATCACAAAATCCGTCCCCTCGCGGACGAAGTCGTCCCTCAGCGTGACTGTGACGCCGAGCTTTTCCTTGAACAGTCTGACCAGCGCAAGCGCGATGTCAAGCTCCTCCTGCGAGGCCTTTTCGGGACGGACGATCAAGAATTCACTCACACCGTTCTCCGCAAGGACGAACGACGACACCGCCGCCACCTCAGGCGTTTCTTCCTGCTTCGTGTTGCAGGCGGTCAACAGCAAGGAGAGCAAAAGGATCAGGAGCAGGATTCGGCTCACAAGACGCATCAGATCAAACCTCCTTACGGTATTGCATCATACTACTAAGTATAGGCTTTTTTCAAGAGTTTTCAGGGACTCCCATAAGCGGAACCTCCGGCAGCCGCGTGATCGAGAGCGCAGCTGCGTCACTGCAATACCTGCACGAGCCGCCCGACTCGCACACGTGACCGCACGTCGCCGTGCGCGTGCCGAAATCGACGGGCAGCCGCGCGTTGTCAAGCACGTCGGGGTAAAGCGTCTCCGCGTGATTCGGTTCCAGCAGTTCGAGCAGATTGCCCGAAAAGTGTCCCTCGCGGTATGCGCGCACGACCTGTGCAGGCATGGCGTTGACCCGCGTCGCCAGTTTCATCCCGTCCGTCAGACCCTCGTACAGAGGCACGTCTTCCGGGCGGATGAACGTCAGCCGGGACAGGTATTTCCCGCGGTCAGTCGTCCCGCGGAAGTACGAAGTGCAGACGGGACGGAATTCCGTGCCGTTATCCATCTGCGCGATCTCGCGCTCGTGCGAGACGAGATTATCATGGAACTGCCGCGCGGAGCAGTTCATCAGGCAGCCGCTGTTCGCCAGCAGATAGGACTTCCGTCCGTTCCTCAAGCACCAATCGCGCAGCTGCCGGATCGCGGAAAGATCGCGGTTCAGCTCCCGCGCAATGTAGAACCCGTCGAAGTACTGCGCGAGGTATTCCATCCCGGCGATCGTTCCGATCTCCATATTGACGGAAGCGCGGATCTCAAGCGCGGGAAAGTTCCGTTTGACTACCTCGGCGATCACCGGCGACGTCGTGGTGATCGAAGACAGCCCGAAGCGTGTTCCGATCTCGTCCA
>JAEEGL017072158.1_pt1 | contig 11498 bp, 12 predicted proteins | sample 9134231 | NCBI WGS metagenome assembly JAEEGL01 (sample SAMN16246548, study PRJNA631951) | gut metagenome | biome: gut microbiome; feature: rumen; material: fiber-attached | host: Bos | place: Iran: Karaj | collected 2018-10
ACAACGCCGCGCATTGCTGCATTCAAAGCCTGACAGTCACCACCACTAGTCAACATACCAATTCTCATCATGTGAAAAGGCCTCCTTTGAATTATCCATTTTGTAGACGCACACTACCATTTATTGTATCATAAGGTGCGGTGTCTGTCACTTTGAACTATGGTGCCAATGTGCCTTGACGCTATATCATTAAAAAAGTATAATTAAAAACGCTTTGGAGTTGTACCCAAGTGGTTGAAGGGTCCGGATTCGAAATCCGGTAGGTCGGCTCGTCCGGTGCAGGGGTTCAAATCCCCTCAACTCCGCTTGGCATATAAAAAAGCTATCTGGCAAAAGACCAGGTAGCTTTTTCTACTTCTTGATATTGTATTCTGTTTTAGAGCCCGCACTGTTTATAGAATCTGGCAATCCTGCGCTTTGCCTGCTTTTTGTCCACCAGGTCAAGGTCGATGGTCTTGGATATCATTCCGCAGTACATCTTAAAAGCCTCGTTGGCAGCCAGCACACGCATATATTTGAATTCCTCGTGTTTGCCCTTACCAACATAATCCTGCAGCCCTCTTATAATAGTAGTGACAGCCTGTACCTCGGCGCTGGTTACGTTGTTGCCATCCTCATCCTGATCATCAAGTGTTTCATCTATATAGCTTACGCATGCGGAAAAGACATCCTCGAGGTATTCATGTGAATACATGTCAAAATATTTTTCCAGATAACGGTTTACCTGTTCCTTACGGCCAAGGGATCTGTCTACCCTGGGACTCTCAACATTCGTGATATACTTATCTGCATCAAAAAACAAACCCATTTATTGCCTCCAAAATATCATGATGTCGCAAACGACCACGTTAAGTATCTCATAAAAACGGGTACTTTTTCTAGATGGTGTTTCATTATGAAACATCATTTTTTCATAACAGCATTGCTTCTCTTTCAGAAAATATTATATGCTTAGTATAGGCTAACAACACATAACATCAGGGAGAATGACCTAATATGACCACAGGATTTGGAGATATTCTGCGCAATCTCCGCACCAATCAGAATCTTTCCCAACAACAGTTGGCAGACAAATTGTTTGTCAACAGGTCAAGCATTGCCAATTGGGAGAGCGGAAGGCGCATCCCGGATCTTGTTCTCTTATCCAGAATCGCCAATGTATTTAATGTGGACATTTCAGCTCTCACAGGCGCTGATGACGAACCCGCGCCGGCGGAGGTCATTATTGTTGACGATGAGACCATCCTGCTGGCAGGTGTTATCCCGATACTTTCAGATATCATGCCACAGGCCACCATAACAGGCTTTTCAAAACCCTCTGAAGCCATAGATTATGCCATGAAAAACAAGATTTCCATCGCATTTCTGGACATCGAGCTGGGTAAGGTCAGCGGCCTTAAGCTTTGTGAAAAGCTGATGGAAATAAACCCCCAGACAAATGTGATCTTTCTGACAAGTTACCAGGATTATGCGGTTGACGCCTGGAATACTGCTGCCAGTGGCTTTTTGTTAAAGCCCCTTCACAGAGAGGATGTGCTGGAGCAACTCAAAAAACTAAGATATCCCATCACGGGTACGATTGGAGAATTGCCTTGCTAACAGCTATAGATATTGCAAATTTTTGTATCGCTTCAATAGGTTTGACCATTGCCATTATGGGCTTATTGCTCACGATCCATGTCCAGTTTATGGAAAAGTGGTTAAAACATTTTTTCATCGTAATATTCTCAATCATGACTGCCTATGTATTATCTGATTTTATTTCACAGATTTCACTTACCATTCCGGGAGAAAGATATGTATGGCTCTCAAAGACCGCTGTCTTCATGGAATCTCTTCTCTCCTCACTAATGATGCCGGTAATAACTGCGTGTATCCTTCATCTCTCCGGACAAAAGCTCAAAAGTGCATTCTTATTTCACAACCTGGGATTATGGGGAATATATTTTGCTCTTCTTATTTTTACGCAGTTCACCGAATACATATACTACATAACTCCCGACAACGTGTACCGCCGGGGGCCTCTGTATCCAATACTGCTCGTTCCGCCGGTATTGCTGCTGCTTTCAAATCTCATTGGCGTTTACATACGCAGGAACCTGCTTTCAGAAAAAGAGCTGAATTCATTACTTTTATACCTGCTTATCCCCATGATTTGCATGGTCCTGCAGATGATCTCCTACGGGCTTCTTCTGATCGTGCTGGGTACTTCTATTGGCGGCATGGTAATATTCCGGCAGATAATGAATGATCAGATCTCCAAGCATATGAAGCAGAGTCAGGAACTGGCAGATCAGCAGCTCACGATAAGAACGCTGCAGATGCGCCCCCACTTCATTTATAACACGCTTTCTAACATCTACTACCTTTGTGATCAGAACCCCAAAAAAGCTCAGCAGGCCGTAGATGATTTTACCAGATATCTCCGCAAAAACTTTACGGCCATGACCAAACAGGGCCTGACTTCCTTTGAAGAGGAACTGGATCATGCCAGAGCCTATCTGGCAGTGGTAAAAGTACGATATGAGGACCTGCTCTTTGTGGAATACGATACAGAGTTCACATCCTTTAATCTGCCACCCCTTACCCTTGAGCCCATCGTTGAAAACTCAGTAAAGCACGGCCTGGATCCGGAATCTTCACCACTTCATATTTTTATCAACACAAAAAAGCTGGACAGAAAAGTAGTTCTCACGGTGGAGGACACCGGCACTGGAGTTGATTTAGAAGCTGCTGCTTCTAAGATGGCAACCGAAAAAGGTGAGGATGCCCACATCGGACTTGAAAATGTAAAGGCGCGCCTGGAAAAGATGTGCCACGGAACCCTTGAGATAAGCCCCCGTGATAAAGGTGGAACCATAGTTACCATAACAGTGCCATTAACCCTGATAAAATAAAAAATCTCAGCAAGCCATCACTTCCCGGCCTGCTGAGATTTTTTATAAATATTTTGTTCAAACAGTTAGTCACGCAGAATAAGCGTTCTTAATATCCCTGACAAATTTCCCCACATGCTCGGGAGCATCTTTTCCATACTGCCCAATGAGCCGTACAATGGCAGACCCCATGATGGCGCCATCGGCAATCTCTGCCATCTCTGCTGCCTGCTGAGGAGTCGATATGCCAAAGCCTATGGCACAGGGAACCTTGGAATTCTCCCTGACCTTATCAACCAGGTCTTTTACATAACTTCCTATACTGCTCCTCTCACCGGTAACCCCCAGGGATGAGACGATATAAATGAAGCCCTTGGCGTTTTCAGCAATCCTTGCAATCCTCTCCTCGGAAGTCGGGGCAACCATGGATATGAAATCAATTCCGTGGTCCTCAGCGGATTTCTCGAACTCCCCCTTCTCCTCAAAGGGCACATCCGGAAGTATTATCCCGTCCATTCCGATCTCATTGCATCTGGAAAAGAATCTGTCCATGCCGTAGGAAAAGACAACGTTGGCATAGGTCATGAATACCATGGGTACAGAGACATCGCTCCGAATCTGGCTCACCATCTCAAAGATGTCGTCAGTTGTTATGTGATTGCTGAGAGCTCTTATATTGGCTCCCTGGATCACAGGACCCTCTGCAGTGGGATCAGAAAATGGAATGCCAAGCTCTATGAGATCTGCCCCGTTCTTCTCCAGCTCTTTTACAATCTTCTTAGTGGTATCCAGGTCAGGATCTCCACAGGTTATGAAGGGAATGAACGCCTTCTTGTTCTTAAAAGCCTCTGCTATCTTACTCATGGATATCCTCCCCTCTGTAACGCGCGATCATGGCGCAGTCCTTGTCTCCTCTTCCGGAGATGGTCACAACGATTATGTCGTCCTTGCTCATGGTGGGCGCTATCTTCACAGCGTAGTGAACCGCATGGGCACTCTCGATGGCAGGAATTATACCTTCGGTACGTGACAGGTACTCAAAGGCTTCCACTGCCTCTTCATCTGTAACAGGCACATATTCAGCCCTTCCGCTGTCGTGGAGATATGCGTGCTCAGGTCCAATGCCCGGATAATCCAGGCCTGCAGAAATTGAATAAACAGGTGCGATCTGACCGTACTCATCCTGGCAGAAGTATGACTTCATGCCGTGGAAGATACCAAGCTTGCCGGTGTTCACTGTTGCTGCAGTCTCAAAGGTATCTATGCCTCTTCCGGCAGCCTCGCATCCGATGAGCCTGACTTCCTTATCTTCTATGAAATTGTAGAAGCTGCCCATGGCGTTGCTTCCGCCGCCCACACAGGCGATAACCGCACTGGGGAGCCTGCCTTCCTTCTCCAGAATCTGCTCTTTTATCTCTTTGGAAATAACAGCCTGGAAATCCCTTACGATGGTCGGGAAGGGGTGAGGACCCATGACTGAACCAAGACAGTAATGTGTGTCGTCAATCCTCTTAGTCCACTCCCTCATACACTCAGATACCGCATCCTTGAGGGTAGCCGTGCCGGTGGTTACAGGGACAACGTCTGCTCCAAGGAGCTTCATCCTGTATACGTTAAGAGCCTGTCTCTCGGTATCCTCCTTGCCCATGAACACAACACATTCCATTCCCAGAAGTGCTGCAGCCGTGGCTGTTGCCACGCCGTGCTGACCAGCTCCGGTCTCAGCTATGAGTCTGGTCTTGCCCATCTTTTTTGCCAGAAGCGCCTGTCCAAGAACATTGTTTATCTTGTGGGATCCGGTGTGGTTTAAGTCCTCTCTCTTCAGATAAATCTTGGCGCCGCCCAGATCCTTAGTCATCTTCTCTGCGTAGTATAGTCTTGAAGGTCTTCCCGCATAGTCGTTCAAGAGCTCTGTCAGCTCCCTGTTGAAATCCGGATCATTTTTGAAGTGCTCATAGGCCTTCTCCAGCTCAATCACCGCGTTCATCAGAGTCTCGGGTATATACTGCCCACCGTGGATTCCGAATCTTCCGTTTTTATGTCCATTGCCGTTTTCTTCTCTAACGTTATTTACAAAGTTTTCCATTTTATCCATATCCTTTTTACCATCTGTTTCGATGCCGCTGCTGACATCGACTCCGTAAGGTTTCAGCTGCCTGATTGCTTCCCTGACGTTGTCCGCATCAAGTCCGCCCGCCAGAAAATACTTCCTTTTAAAGCCCTCCAGCAGTTTCCAGTTAAATTTTTGCCCTTCACCTTTTCCCGCATCAAGCAGTATCATTTTGGCAAAAGACCTGCCTGCTGCCTCAAGGCTCTCCTTATCCTTTATCTGAAAAGCCTTTATTACCGGAATCCCTCTTCCTTGCAGTCTTCCAATATAATCCTCATCCTCGTCGCCGTGAAGCTGGGCCATATCGATTATGCCCTCGTCGAACAGCTCATATATGAAAGATTCCCTGGCATCAACAAAAACTCCGACTGCCTTTATACTGCCCTTAAGTCTCGCCTTCAGAACCCTTGCTCTGTCCTTAGTGAGGTTCCTCTTACTCTTTTCATAGAAGACAAATCCGACATAGTCAGGCAAAAGCTCATTGGCTTTATCAATGTCTTTTTCAGACATCATCCCGCACAGTTTGATTTCTGTCATCAAAGTTCTCCTTTTAATTCCTTAAGCTTGGCCTTCTTGTCCTCTGCTCTCATCAGTGTCTCGCCTATCAGTGCCGCATTAACTCCGGCCTTCCTCAAGAGTTCCACATCTTCTGCTGTCCTGATGCCACTCTCCGAAACGAAGATCACATCCTCTGGAACCATATCCCTGAGGCTCCTGCTGTTTGAGGTGTCTACGGAAAAGTCTCTTAAGTTTCTGTTGTTTACGCCCACAATCCTGGCTCCTGCCTCCAGGGCCACTGTGATCTCTTTTGCATCGTGGGCTTCCACCAGGGCACTGATTCCAAGTTCATCGCAAATGTCGATATATTCAGATATCTGTCCCGGGGTCAGGATCGAACAGATCAAAAGAACTGCTGCCGCCCCCAGCGTTCTGGCCTCGTAAATCATGTACTCATCAACCGTAAAGTCCTTGCGAATGCATGGGATGCTTACGGCCTCGGCTATCTGTCTTAAATATTCGTCACTCCCCAGAAACCACTTGGGTTCAGTCAGCACTGATATGCAGTCAGCCCTCGCCTCTTCGTACTGCTTTGCGATAGTAAGATAATCAAATTCTTCTGCAATGATCCCCTTGGAAGGAGACGCCTTTTTACATTCACAAATGAAAGCAATATCTTCCTTTGAGAGGGCTTTTTCAAATTCAAAGTTGCCCTTTGGGAGCGCCAGCGCCCGGCTCTTTATATCTTCAATTGAGACTTTTGTTTTGGCCTCTGCCACTCTTTCTTTTGCATGGTCAGAGAGCTTTGTAAGTATGTCCATAGCGGCTCCTTTTGATCACCTGTTGCTGACTTCGATGAATTTCTCCAGAGTTTCAAGGGCCTTGCCGGAATCGATCAGCTCTGCTGCCAGCTCTATGCCCTGCTTGAAGCTCTCGGCCTTTCCTCCTATATAGAGCGATGCTCCTGCATTCAAAAGAACCGCATCCCTCTTGGGGCCCTTCTCTCCATTTAGAATTGCTCTGGTGATCCTGGCGTTTTCTTCTGGAGTTCCGCCCTTGAGCTCATCCTTGGTACACTTTGTAAAGCCAAAGTCCTCAGGATTTATAGTATAGCTCTTGTACCATCCGTCGTTGATCTCGCATACCTTGGTGGGTGCGCTCATGGAGATCTCGTCCAGCTTGTCCATGCCGTATACAACCATGCCCCTCTTAACACCAAGATTTATAAGTACCTGAGCCAGAGGCTCTACCAGGTAGGCATCATAAACTCCAAGAAGCTGCATTGAAGGTACTGCAGGATTGGTCAGCGGTCCCAAAATGTTGAATACTGTCCTGAAGCCCAGTTCCTTTCTGATAGGTCCTACATATTTCATGGATGTGTGATATTTCTGTGCAAAGAAGAAGCACATTCCGACTTCCTTCAGCAGTTCCACGCACTTGTCCGGATCCTGCTGGATGTTTACTCCCAGAGCCTCAAGGCAGTCTGCTGTTCCGCAGAGAGATGAAGCCGCCCTGTTTCCGTGCTTGGCAACCTTCATTCCTCCGGCTGCTGCCACCAGAGCTGATGTTGTAGAGATGTTAAAGCTGCCGGCCTTGTCTCCGCCGGTACCCACGATCTCGAATACATCCATTCCGGTCTCAACTTTTGTGGCATGCTCTCTCATGGCTGCTGCGCATCCGGCTATCTCGTCCGTGGTCTCGGCCTTGGCACTCTTTGTGGAAAGAGCAGATAGAAACGCTGCATTCTGGGTAGGTGAGCTCTCACCGTTCATGATCTCGTTCATGACAGTGTAGGCCTCATCATATGTAAGGTCTTCTTTGTTTACGATTTTTTCGATTGCTTCTCTTATCATTTTTGCGCCTCCTTTTCACTGCTCTATCAGGGATATGTCTGTCAGCCCTTCCTTTGGGTAATAAAAAATCCCTGATAGAAATACAACTATTTCTATCAAGGACGAATTGGTTTGACTAAACACACTCCGCGGTGCCACCTTGAATTCACGGTCTGACCCGTGCTCTTAACAGGATACCTTCATATCCCCGGCAAATAACGCCTGCCTTACGTTGCAGGATACTCGGCCTGTTCATACGGCCTTTCGCTGCACCCTCTGCGGTCCATTTGACAATCTGTTTCACGTCCGGCTCCCACCTGCCCGGGCTCTCTGTGCTGGCATTATTGCCTTTATCTCCGCTTCATCGGTTTAAACTATTAAGTTGTTAAAATCTTAAACTCAGGAGCGCAATCTGTCAACAGTTTTTTGTCACTGAAGAACCCAGCCGCACTCTGTGCAGACGCAGCGTCCACCGGAATATGCCTTGAAAACAGTGATTCTATTGCAAGTACCTTTACACTTATGCTTTTCATAGGCCTCGCTCTTGTCCTGGCTGTTGGTGCCGCCACGATGCGCCGATGCTATTACGCCGCCGTTTACATTCTCAAGCTCTTCAGGGCTAAGCATATCATTCATATTTTCGATCATAATTCATCTCCTTCTGGCAAAGATATTTCAATTTATATGTATTTATACGAATATCAGCCTGAAATGGCACTCATCATCTTTCTTTTAAAAAGAATAGTTAAGAACCAGTTCGCTCAACGTCCTGTAAGTACCTCTGGGCACTGAGAACTCCCTGCCGTCCTCCATAACCAGACTGTCCCTGGTGATCTTGAGAACTCTTTTTAAGTTTATTATGCACTTAACTCCCAGTATATAGAAGTAGGGCTCCTTAAGCTCTTCGGAAAGCGCTGTAATGGTGCTCCTTATGAGAAAGCTCTTATCCTGTATCACGATCCTCTTGTAATGGTCTTCCGACTCAATGTAAATGATATCGTCGGCTGCCACCCTGTGTACCTCGCCACTTTCCCTGAAGGTCAGGTAGTGAACCTCTGCTGGCTCCCTGCAGACCCTGTCCATGGCCTCGAAGAAGTCCTCCTCAAAGATGGGCTTCTCAAGGTAATGAACCGCCTGTATCCTGAATGCCTCTTTATAGAAAGCATTTGATGACGTCATGAAGATTATGCTCGCCTCTTCATTGCTGGACTTTATGCTCCTGGCCAGTTCGATCCCATTTATCCTGTCGATATAGATGTCCAGCAGAAAAATGTCATAGATCTTTTTCTCCAATGCATCCAGAAGATCCATTGAAGTGTAAAAGACATCTACCTCATATTCCATATCATCGTGGCTCCTGGCATATCTCTTTAAAAGCTCTGCCGCTTCTGCAGCAGAGCTCTTCTCATCATCACATATTGCGATCCTGTACATAAAGTCTTATCCCCTGAAGTCTATACTTTGTCCAATACTCTTTTCATATGGCGTCTGAACCGAATCAGCCCTCATGCTGAAATTGTAGTCATCTATCTTTTTAAGAAGCTCCTCCACGGATTCGGCCTGAAGGATCACATAGTCCTCCTCGTCCTCTTCCCCCGGAGACTTGTCAGCCTTTTCAGTGAGCTTTTCCTTTATCTTTTCCTGCTGTTCCTTCTTGATTTCCTTCTTTTCAGCAGCCTTCTCTGCCTTCTTTTTGGCAGCTCTCTTCTCCTGCATCTTGGCGGTCATGTCGGTATTTGACTTGCTCATAACCGCAAAGAATGATGCCTTGCCGTCGTCACCCACCTGCATTCCGATGGTCTTGATGCCGGGCTTGGTCTGCATTGCGCTCTTAAGCTGAGGCATCTGGGACTGAGCCTTGGCGATAAGGCCTTCGTACTTGGCCCTGTAATTCTCGTCTGTGGCCATTCTCTCGATCTTTTCCTCATCTATGAGGACCACCATCCTGTTGGCGTTGCCGAAGGAGCTGGCGTTGGCCTTGGCGTAATCCTTCATGTCCTTACTGACAAGAACAAAATCCATGCCGGAGAATTTCTTTTTCAGTTCGTCGTAGTATTTGGCTCCCTCCTCTGAGAGCTGAGCCTTGCCTATTGTCTTACCATAATTACCGGTGGTCTTCTTGGTCTCTGCAGCGCCGGTACTCTTAGCAGCTTCATATGCACTGCTGGCAGATATTTCGGAAATATTACTCATGGTTCCCTCCTTTTCCGAGTTTTCACTCGTCGGCATCCTTGCCTGAATCTCCTGTTATGGTTTCCGCGGGCAAGCAAATTTCAGCCTACTCGTTCTTATTTGTATATCGGAAGGATTCCTTAACATATTCACGATACACCAAAAAATTTATAAACTTTTTACATCTGGTGCCTTACAACCTTGTACTCATCGTTGTCCTGATAATATGGACACTCCCTGGCGCCGCCGCTCATCATGCGGCCGTAGTCGTCCTCGTCCATATTTACCATACAGGTGTAGCACTCCCAGTCCTCATCGTAGACGTAATTGACGCAAGTGTCACAGATCATACAAAATCCTCTCTCATGGGATTGAAGATATCCAGAAGTATTCCGGCTTCAAGGCAGGTGCAGCCGTGGACAACATCGTTCATCTTAAGCATTGTGTCGCCGGCCTTAACGACCTTTTTGACGCCGTCTATCTCAAACTCAAACTCTCCGCTGACTATGTATGTTATCTGTGTGTGGGGGTGATGATGAAGTGCTCCCACAGCACCTTTCTCAAATGTATTCTCTACACACATCAGGTCTTTGCTGTAGGCAAGGACGCGCCTTACAACTCCGTTTCCCTGATCCTCAGCCTTGACATCCTTATGAAACACCCATCTCTCGTCGATCATTTCTCATCCTCCGTTATATTCCCTGATCAAAAGTTCATGGCGGCAATATACTCTTCATCAAAGTCATCCAGCCCGGCCAGTTCCACCACCACTGCCTTTTTTCTGATGTCAGAAATTGCGGCATCAGCAGCATTCTCTGCCTCTTTTCCCTGAAGCAGTGCTGCAGCATACCTGACAGCGCCGGCAAGTGCTGTATTGCCCGCCACCTCTATCTTATCATCAAAAGACTCAGGAAACATCCGGATATTTTTTACCTTAGAAATGTCCAGGTTGCTTCCAAGACCTCCTGTTATGTATACGATGTCCGGCTCGTCCCCTGCGAGGAGCGTCTTTATTCCCGAAGCCACAGCTGCCTTGGCCAGCTGAACCTGCCTGATGTCCTGCTGGGTAAAAGAGATGTCGCCGTCCTGGACAAGTGGGAATCCCTCCTCAAAATATCTCTCTGTAAAAAGACCTGTTTCATCCACAAGGCCTTTCCTTACAAGCTCAGATACAGTCTCCAAAACGCCCGTGCCACAAAGACCATAAGGCTTCCTATCACCTATAGTCTCAACCAAGGCCCTGTTCTCCGTATCTATCGCCACATGGGTTATCGCACCCGGAACTGATGGCATTCCACAGGAGATATTGGCAGCTTCAAACACTGGACCTGCCGCTGTACTGGTGGCCTTCAACATTTCTCCGTCCCAAAAAGCCAGTTCTCCATTTGTTCCAAGGTCAGCCATAAGAAATTTCTTATCGCTTTCTATCACGTCAAGGCTATATACCCCCGCCACAATATCAGCTCCGACAAATGCTGAAATTCCTGGCATCACTGTTAGCCTGGCACAGATTTTTTCTCCAAATATCTCTGAAGGATCCAGCTCCTTGGCTTCTACTGTCACCGGAGTATAGGGGTAACTTCCAAGACCCCTGGTATCCATGCCTGAAAAGAGATGCATCATGGTGGTATTCCCGGTTATAACCACAGCTTTAACGACTTTTTCTTCGGATTCATCCGTCAGCTCTTTTACCATGGATCTCACATCCTTCCGGACGCGGTTCTCCAGATCTTGCCTTACATTTTGATCTTCAGCAGCTGCAATCCTGGAAATCACATCTGCACCGTACTCGCGCTGGGAATTGGCCCTGCCAAGGCTCCTTATCACCACCGCATCTCCATGCTTTTTGTTATCTCTGATTCCAATAAGCGATGCTGCTATGGTGGTCGTTCCTATATCAACTGCAACGGCATACGAATCATAGTTTTCCGCGGAACTGGCTTCATCAGGGCTCTTTTCAACAATCATGCCACTGTCATTATTTCTTTTATCTATTACAACCGTGCAGTC
>JAEEGL010029175.1_pt1 | contig 11497 bp, 7 predicted proteins | sample 9134231 | NCBI WGS metagenome assembly JAEEGL01 (sample SAMN16246548, study PRJNA631951) | gut metagenome | biome: gut microbiome; feature: rumen; material: fiber-attached | host: Bos | place: Iran: Karaj | collected 2018-10
TCCTGCAGCTCCTCAAGGGGCGCCACGGGACGGGTGATGCGGTGAACCCGCTTCTCGAAGAAGTACTCGGGATAGTCGAAGGCCTCGCCCTCCACATCCTGGGGCAGGGCGATGCAGCATGCGCCGGTCTCCGCGGGATCCGTGAGGACGCGCATGGCGTTGATGAGAGCCGTCATGATCTGCTCCGGGCGCTGGATACGGTCCCAGTATTTGCAGACGGGCTTGAATGCGTCATTGGTAGTGGTGGACAGAGAATTGCTCTGCTCCAGCTGCTGCAGCACCGGGTCGGGCTGCCGGGAGGCAAAGGTGTCCGAAGGAAATACCAGAAGCGGCAGGTTGTTCACTGTCGCGGTGGCACAGGCGGTCACCATGTTGGCGGCGCCGGGGCCGATGGAAGATGCGCAGGCGATGATCCTGCGGCGGCCAGACTGTTTTGCAAAGGCGATGGCCGCGTGGCACATGCCCTGCTCATTTCTGCCCTGCATGACCCGCAGAGCACCGGGTGCGGTGTCAAGGGCCTCCCCCAGTCCTACCGCGATGCCGTGACCGAAGAGGGTGAAAAATCCCTCCACGAATTTGGTCTCCACGCCGTCCATGGAGACGTATTGATGGTCCAAAAAGCGGACGATGGCCTGCGCCGTCGTCAGTCGAACAGTTTTTGACATACCCTTCCTCCAAATAACTCGTTAAGGCGAATTTCAAATTCGCCCAACCATTTCCCCAAATTCTTTCTTCTCTGCCTCGATGAACTCCCGAACCTCCCCAGGTCCCGGAAGATCATCGGAACAGTTGTTGCTGCGCACCATCATGGATGCCTCGGCCGAGCCGAATTCCAGGCAATCCTGAAGGTTCCACCCCTGATACAGGCCATAGAGGAAGCCTGCCGCATAACCGTCTCCGCCGCCGAATCCCTTGCGGGCGCTGACGGGGAAAGGCTTGATGGAGAACTTCTCTCCCTCCGCCGTGTAAGCGGTGGAGCCCTGCATGCCGTGCTTGATCACCACAATCTTTGCGTGGTACCCCTGCCAGTAGGCCGCGGACTCTTCGTCCGTCATGCCGCTGCGGATCAGGCGCTCCGTGAGGTCGAACTCCTCCCGGGAGCCCATGATGATGTCCGCTTCCTTGGCGATCATGGCATAGTAGATGGAAATCTCATCCGGGTTCTTCCAGTTGTAGGCCCGGTAATCGATGTCGAAGATCAGCTTCGTTCCGCACTTCCGGGCCAGCATGGCTGCCTTGATGGCCGCCTCCCGGGAAGGGCTCTCGCAGAGGCTGGTGCCGCTGATGAGCAGCGCCTTAGCGGTCCGGATGTAGTCTTCGTCGATGTCATCCACAGAAAGCTGCAGATCCGCGATGCAGTTGCGGTACATCAAGATGCTGCTCTCGGTGGAGGACCGCATCTCCGTGAAGGTGAGGCCCAACTTCTCGCCGCCGGTGCAGCGGGTGACATGGCTGGTGTCGATGCCTTCCCCGTCAAAGTATTCCGTGACGAAATCCCCAAATGCGTCATCGGAAACCTTGGCGAAGAACCCGGCCTTCATACCGTGGCGGCTGACTCCCACGGCGATGTTCGCCGGAGAACCGCCGACAAATTTCTCAAAGTAATGCACCTTCTTCAGGGGCTTGAACTCCTCTTTCACTTCGTCGGAGTAAGCCGGATTAAAGTCGATGGCAATGCGTCCCAGCAGGATAATGTCCAGGGGCCGCGTGGTGTCCAGTTCCAGATATGTTGTATTCCCCATTTCGTTTCGTACCTCTTTATCTCATCTGATAGAGCGTGTTCTCGTCCCGGATCCGGATCGTGTGGTCAAAGGCCGTGTAGTCCGTGAAGTATACGGTGGATGCGCCCACATTGCGAAGCTCGGAATCCTCCTTGCCCTCCGTGAACCGGTGGGTTCCGAAGGCAGGCCCCAGGATCAGAGCATCGGATGCGTTGCTGCAGCGGATCTGACCGTTCTTGATGACCAGGATCTCGCCGCCGGCACAGGGTGCCTCCAGCCCCTCTCCGGAAATAAAGGTCACGCCGTTAAAGGCAAGCTCGATGCGCCAGGGAGCTCCCTCCACGCCGGAGGTCTTCACCCGGACATCGATTCCGCCGGGAACATCCTTCACCCACACATCGATGTGCATGTCGGGCCCCATCTTCTTCTCCCGGCTTGCGTTGTCCATCTTCCACCAGTCGCTGGTGGCGGGTTTTTCCTTGAAGGGCAGGTAGTACCAGCCCCGCATGACCTGACTCAGGTGATAGCTGCCGTCCGCTTCCTTCTCCAGAGTCTCGGGAATGAAAGCGCGGTGCTCACAGAAGCTTCCGGCCACTTTCATTTCCAGCTTCATGGTTCCGTTGTGGAAGTACAGGAAATTGGATTTTCCCTGAAGCAGCGTGTAGGTGTAGCGGCCGGTGTGGCGCCGCATGATGCCGGAATCCTCGTACAGATGCTCGAAATCCGGCTGCTTGTAGACGCCGTCGTACTCGAAAGCGCGCAGCTCGGGATGCAGCATCAGCTGGATCAGGAAGTAGGGAGTGGGAAGGTTCTTCTCCTCTACAATCTCGAAGATCCGGTTCGCCATCCCCAGGAACTCCGGGATGTTGTGCTTCATGCCCATCCGGAGGTACTCGATGTAATACCAATCCGGATAGCAGAGGCGATCCTTGTCGAAGCGGGTGGAGTTTGCCGTAAAGACGCTGTCGTCCGGCTCCCAGTAGCTGAGCATGAGCCGAAGGTTCCGAAGGACGCAATCCTCGTACTTCTGCTCCCCGGTGGCCTCGGCGATCATGAGCATTGCCTCGTTGTTCACCCGGTTGTAATTGCCGGCGGATTTCTCGGCGTACTCGCCGTCCTCGTTGCAATCCATACCTTCCAGCAGGTAGCCTTCCGCAGCTTCCTTCAGGTCCTCTTCGCCGAAGAGCTTCCAGCCGGTCATCAAAACTCCTGCGATGGCCCAGCGGTGGTTGGGGGTGTGGAAGCCGCCCTCCAGCAGACCCCGAGTGCCGTCATGCAGGATGGGCTCCAGCTTTGCCAGCAGAGCCTTCGCATCGTCTTTCAGCGCGCCTTCGTACCCCTTCAGATAGAGATAGTGGGGCGTGATGATGCCGACGATAAATGCGGTATCGGGTGCGGAAAAAAAGTTACAGGTCACATAGTCAAACAGTCCGTTCTCGTGCTGGACGCTGCGGGTGTAATCCAGTCCCAGTTCCATGCTCTCCCGGACGTTCTTGTCCCCGTAAAAAGCGGAATCCTCGTTGAAATAACTGGCGATCTCATCTGCCACGGCGTAGATGGCCATCTTCGCATGAATGATACCGGATGCGATCTCCGGGAAGCCGCCGTACCGGGAGCTTTCTTTGTCCAGGCACTGCTCCTGCATCCAGCGTAAGACACGGGCGTCGTTATCCTTTACCAGTCTTCTGTAATGTTTTTCCATTTGTATTTCCTCATTTGAAAAGCTTCTGTCTTAGAATTCCATCCGGAGGGTCTTGATCTCGAAGGGCCGGAAGGAAAGCTCTGCAGCACCGTCCCGGATCTCCGGTATTATGCCGTCCTCCTCCAGGAGGTTGCACTCGCTGACGGCTTTCACACCTGTGGGCAGGTGCAGCTTTGTCCGGCAGGCGCTGCCTGCTGCCTCATAGAGGCGGAGGACCACTGCGTTCTCCCCGTCGAAGGCGGGTTTGCAGATGTCGATGACTGCGCTTCCTCCCTCGGTATGGAAGAAGGAGACTGACTCGCCGGTTGCCTGCTGCAGCACCTTGTCATCCGTGGCCGTGGGCATCAGATTCCGCTCCCAGGCCTCCTGCAGCACCTCGCTGCGGCCGATGGGGCCGGTGAAGGGCAGGATGGAATAATTTGCTTCCTGCATGCCCTGATCCGCGTGGCCGTCCGGGAACACCGGGGCCTTGAGCAGGGTCAGCGCAAGGGAGCTGTCCTTGGCGGAATATCCGTACTTTCCGTCGTTCAGCACCGCCAGTCCGTTCTCCCCGTCCGTCAGTGCCACATAGCGCTGGCATGCGGTTTCGTATCGATCCCGGTCAAAGGCTCTGGACCGGTGGGTGGGGCGCTTCAGATATCCGTACTGGGTCTCCGCAACAGACTCTCTCGTGAAGATTCCGGTGCCGAAGTCCACCTTCAGGATCCGGTGTCTCTCGTGCCAGTCGATCTTCGTGTTGAAGTCCACACGGGGCGTATCTGCCCGGAACAGGATCTCCTGCTCCAGAGTAAAGTACTGTTCCTTCAAAGTCAGGCGTACCGTCACGCCTTCTTCCGTCTCCTCGGGCTTTGCGATGACAGGTGCGGACAGGGTTTCCTCCGCATCCTCGTACATCTTCGAAAGCTCCCAGGCGTCGTAATAACCGTTCACATCCCGGAACATCCGGAACCGGTTCAGGCCTGCTGCCGCATGCTCAAACCCAGTCTTCCGGTCCACGTAAGAAGTGATCACGCCGTCCTTTGCAAGGACTGCTGTGTAGAATGCATTCTCGATGCGGTAAGCACCGTCCTCCAGCGCTTTCACGGTCACAGGTCCGGCGGTCTTCAGCATATGGACCTCGGCTCCCAACTTGCGATATCCGCAAGCCGGGATCTTCGCGCCGGATACTTCCCGCTCCCAGGGCAGGGAGTTGAAGACTGCGTCGCCTTCCGCCAGCTCCCGGAGCTCCTGCTTTGCCAGCTCCAGTGCTTCGGTGCGGACGTTCTTCAGGCTCTCCTCCGCCTCTTTTACCACCTGCTCGATGCCGGTGCCCGGGAGGATGTCGTGGAATTCATCCAGCAATAATTCTTTCCAAAGGCGCTCCAGCTGTGCCAGGCGCTCCGGTTCTTTGTCTTTGCTTTTACCGGCCAGTCTCAAAAGACCTGCCAGATACTCGGCTTCCCGGACCGCTTCCTCCGCCCGGCGCATGCCGCGCTTCACGCGGGCCTGGCTGGTGAGGGTTCCCCGGTGCCATGCGAGATAAATCTCGCCGTAGTAGACGTTGCGGACGCCCTGCTCCTCCAGATGCTCGTAGAAAGCGATGGGGCTTTCCATCTTCATCCGGGGCAGGCCCTCCAGATCCTGCATGCGTCTCGCGGACTCCACCTGCTCCTCCGTGGCTCCGCCGCCGCCGTCTCCGAAGCCGAAGGGATAGAGAAATCCATCCATCTCCTCCGTGGGGATCCGGTCTTTATTCCAGCGCTCCAACACCTTAGCAGGTGTCATCTTCGCGTTGCATTCCTTGTACATATGAGACAGAACCCTGCTGCCGTCCAGTCCTTCCCACCAGAAGTTGTGGAAGGGGAAGGGATCGCACTCGGGATCCTGGCGCATCATCTTCTGGGTGGAGAAATAGTCCACGCCGCAGCCCTTCATGATCTGAGGGAGTGCTGCGCTGTAGCCGAAGGTATCCGGCATCCAGGCCAGCCTCGAATCCACGCCCAGCTCCTTCCGGAACCAGCGCTTGCCGTAAATGAACTGGCGGGTCAGGCTCTCGCCCCCCGGGAGGTTCATATCGCCCTCCACATAAACGGCACCCTCGGGGATCATCTGCCCCGACTTTACTTTTTCCTTCACTCGCTCGTAGAGATCCGGGTACTCTGCCTTCATCCAGTCCATAAGGATGGGCTCGCAGAGAATGAATTTGTATTCCGGGAACCGCTCCATCAGTGCCAGCTGATTGGAATAGGTCCGGGCCACCTTTCGGTGGGTTTCGTTCAAAGTCCATAACCAGGCCAGGTCCAGATGGGACTGGCCGATGACGGAAAAGTCCGGGACGCTGGGGCCGTTCTTGCAATCCAGCAAGGGTTTCAGGCCCCTGGATGCCGCCAGCACGGATTCTCTTCTAGCGGGCTGCTCCGCCTCAAAGTCCGCTTCCAGCGTAAACTTCTGAAGTCCGGCGCCGATCTTCATGCTCCGGGCGCTTTCCTCCGGAAGATTTCGCCACAGGTCGTACAGGATGTGATAATCCAGCCAGGCCTGCCACATTTCCTCATCCACAGTGCCCCAGGTGCTCTCGCCAATGGTGCACTGCGCCTCGGGAGGCTCGGGAACCGCTTCTTCGCCCCGGCGGACAATGCCGGCTTCCTCAAGACGGGGACCGTGTCCGGCATAGACTTCCGCAAGGATTTCAAGGCCTTCCGCAGGGATTTCCTTTGCATCCACATAGATCCGGTGATGCTGCTTGTCCAGTGCTCCGGCTTCCCGGCCGTTCACAAAGACCAGCATTTCCGGCCCTGCCGCAAGCTGAAACCAGATGCGGCCTGTGGTGCCTTCGGGCACAGAAAGACGGGTCCGCACCCAGGCATACTCCCATTTGCGTCCCCATCCTTTTCCCGCTTCGAAAGGCTCAAAGCTGCGGGCTTTTGCGTCCGCAAGCGTCAGCCTCTCAAATGTGGTAAAACCATCCAGCCGGAGGGTTCCGGCCGGATGGTAGATTTCCTGCAAAAATGCTTCGTCCCAGATCCTGAGACGATCGTCCCATTGTCTTCCAAGGTTCATTTGTTTTTCCTTTTACGGCTTTGTTACCAGATATTCCATCAGGAACAGGATCGCAAGAGCCTGTCCGTAAGGCATGGGCTGAAGGGGGATCTCCTTGTAGAAATCCTTGGTCTCCCGTCCCATGGGTGTTCCGTAGGATACCTGCTGTACCACGCCGTCCTCTGCGATGTATCCAAGGATCGGCTTCAGCGCTGCATCCGCCACTGCTTTGTACTGCGGGGAGATGAGGCCGTCCCGGATCCCTTTCAGAATACCATAGGCAAAGCCGCAGGTGGCACTGGATTCCACATAAGATGTGGGATCGTCCACCAGAGTGTGCCACATACCGCTCTGATCCTGCAGGCGCTGCAGGGCGGACACCTGATCCAGAAGCACATCCGTAAGGACTTTCCGGGTCTCCTCGGAGCAGACATTCATGGCAAGGTACTCGGGAACCGCCATGGTGATCCAGCAGTTGCCGCGGCCCCAGAAGGCTCCGGCAAAGTGGTCCTTCCGCAGGAAGCTCCAGCCGTGATACCAGAGACCGGTCTCCGGATCCTGCAGATGTTTGACGTGAAGCAGGAACTGCTTCTCCGCCTCTTTCAGCATGGCTTCATCCTTCAGGATGCGGCCCATATTGGCAAGGAACAGCACCGTCATGTAGAGGGTGTCATCCCAGAGCTCCTGGTCGTTGATGCTGTCAGAGGTCATGTGCTGGAAGCCGCCTTCCTGTGTCCGGGGGAAGTGATCCATGATGTCCTGTGCCGCCTTGCGGCAGGGCTCCAGGTACTTCTCTTCGCCGGTGTATTCTGCCAGGCAGGACATAGCCAGGTAAGGTGCGGCGGTGTTGACGTTCAGTGCGGGGAAGCCCACTTTTTCCTGACGGCTGTAATACTCCTTCAGCACATCCAGATAAGCCTCTTCCTTGCGATAGTTGAACAGCTTCCAGAGTCCGAAGAGTCCCACGCCCTGGGGCCACTCCCAGTAGCGGTACTTGGCGAGATCGTCACCCGCTAGATTGTTGCTCTCCATATTCTTCAGGAACTGCTCGTCATCTTCATAGAGGATGCCCCGGAAGGCGCCCACCACAGCCTGCAGCTTTTTCTCCACAGCCGCAAAGAGTGTCTTGCGCTCTGCAGCCTGCTGCTCCAGCTTTTCGATGAGTTCCTTCAGTTCGCCGGGGGTCCGGACAGTGTAGTCCGGGTGCCAGTCCGGCGCCTCCTCGCTGTGGAAATAGCGGGGAGACCAATCCAGCCAGATGGATGTGATACCGTACCGGTTGGCTCCCGCAATATCCTTTTTCAGGTTGTTGCCGATCATGACGATAAAGGGCTTGTCGGATTCCGTCAGTCCCATCTTCTCCATGGCGGTGTCGAACATGCTCCTTGCGGGCTTCTGCTCTCCCACCACTTCGGAGACGATCCACTGCTCGAAGCACTTGCCCAGACCGTTCTCGCGATAGACGTTCTGGAAAGAATCCCACTCACCGTCCGCCACCAGCGCAATGCGGTAGCCTTCGTCGTGCAGGGACTCCAGAACCTCGCCTGCGCCGGGGATGAAATCCGCCCGGAGGACGATCTCTTTGTCGTCATAGACCTGTGTTGCTTCGTCAATAATGGTGTCACCGCTATCGGTAAATATGATCAGATTCTTTGACATCATTTTTCCCTCGCCTCAGGCATCCTTCTCCGATTTGGTGTAGGATGCGTCAAATCCGCGGAGCTGCAGCTCCTCTGCAAAGTGGCATGCGCACATATGCCCGGGGGTCACTTCCTTGTATTCCGGTGCCACTTCCCTGCATTTCTGCTGGCAGTAGCGGCATCTGGTGTGGAAATAGCAGCCACTGGGCGGGTTGGCGGGATTGGGAATCTCGCCCTGCAGAGGGATCCGCTCCATTTTATAGTTGGGATCCGCTACGGGTACGGCAGAAAGAAGCGCCTCGGTGTAGGGGTGCTTCGGGTTGGAGAAGATCTCCTCGGTGGTGCCGTACTCCACCATCTTTCCGAGATACATGACACCCACGCGGTCGGAAATGTGCTCCACCACCGACAGATCGTGGGAAATGAACAGGTAGGTCAGCTTCATGTCCTTCTGCAAGTCCATCAGCAGGTTGATAACCTGTGCCTGAATGGACACGTCCAGAGCGGAGACCGCCTCGTCACAGACGATGATGCGGGGATTGATGACCAGTGCCCGGGCGATGCCGATACGCTGGCGCTGTCCGCCGGAGAACGCGTGGGGATAACGCATGAGATAGGAAGGGTTCAGTCCAACCTTCTCTGCCATTTCCTTGGCTCTTGCGTCCATCTCCTCCTTGGGCATCTTGGGATAATTGGCCTTCAGGGGCTCCTTGATGATGTCCAGGACCGTCATTCTGGGATCCAGAGAGGAGTAGGGATCCTGGAAGATCATCTGGATCTCCTTGCGGATCTCCTTCATTTTCTTTTTATCCGCCTTGAGGAAATCCAGTTCCTCGCCTTCCTCGGTACGGTAGAAGACTTCGCCTTCGGAAGCCTCGTAAGCACGGACGATGCAGCGGCCCAGAGTGGTCTTTCCACAGCCGGACTCGCCCACGATTCCGATGGTCTCGCCGGGCTTTACGTCAAAGGATACGTCGGTGACGGCTTTCACGGTGATGCCCTTGGAAGAGAAACGCTTGTGAACGTTCTTTACTTCGAGTATGTTTTCTTCCTTCACTTTGCCTCTCCTCCTTTCCCGGTCTTTCCTTCTCTTTCCCGGATCCTGGCTTCCGCCTCCGCTCTCTGCTTTTTGCAGGCTTCATTCTGGCAGGCGAAGCAGGCGATCTTATGTCCCGGCTCGATCTCCACCAGCTTTGGCTCCGCCTTGTCGCAGAGGCCTTCGATGCGGGCGTCGCACCGATCATAGAAGCCGCAGGCTTCCGGCAGGTTCATGGCCAGAGGCACGGTTCCCTCGATGGAGAAAAGTCTCTCATCCTTATTCTGTGCACCGATCTTGTGGACGGAACCGATGAGGCCACGGGTGTAGGGGTGCTGAGGATTTGCATAGATGGTGGCCGCATCGGCGGATTCCACCACTTCTCCCAGGTACATGACTGCCACCCGGTCGCACATCTTGGCCACAACGCCCAGGTCGTGGGTGATGAAGAGGATGGCCATGTTGAACTCTTTCTGCATCTCCTTCATGAGCTCCAGGATCTGAGCCTGAATGGTCACATCCAGTGCTGTGGTGGGCTCATCGGCGATGAGCAGGTCCGGATTGCACACCAGGGCCATGGCGATGAGTGCACGCTGGAGCATACCGCCGGAGAACTCGTGAGGGTACTGGTTGTAGCGCTTCTCGGCATTTGCGATGCCCACCTTGCGCATCATCTCCAGGGAGATCTCCTTTGCTTTCTTCTTGTCCTTGGTGATGTGGAGCAGGGTTGCCTCGTTGATCTGGTTGCCGATGGTGTACATGGGGGAGAAGGCTACCATGGGCTCCTGGAAGATCATGGAGATCTGCTTGCCGCGGATCTCACGGATCTCCTTGCCCGTGGGATTTAATTTCAGCAGGTCGATCTTGCCCTTTTCATGGGCATCGTAGATGATCTCGCCGCTGGATTTGCACTTTCTTTCGTTGATCCCCAGGATGGCCTTACAGGTCAGGGATTTACCGGATCCGGACTCTCCCACCAGACCCAGGGTCTCGCCCTTCTTGATCTCGAAGCTGACGCCCCGGACGGGAGTCAGGGTTCCCTCGTGCATCTTGATATCTACATGGAGGTCTTTTACTTCCAGAATATTCTCTTGATCCATTTTTACCTCCCTTATTTATAAGGATCTGCCGCATCCCGCATTCCGTCGCCCATGAAGTTGAAGGCGAGGACGGTGATGGTGACGAAGATGATGGGGATCAGCTTGTGAGGATGGCTGGCCACGTCGGTGACGGAGCTGGCCTCCTGCAGGAGCACGCCCCAGCTGGTGGCGGGGGACTTGATGCCCAGTCCCAGGTAAGACATGGAGGTCTCACCCACGATGGAACCGGGGATGCCCAGGGTGATGGATACGATCAGGTAGCTCATAAAGCCGGGCACCAGATGCTTCCAGATGATGGTCCAGGTGGAGACACCGGAGATCCGGGCTGCCATGACGTAATCCTCGTTCTTCAGGGAAAGGAACTTACCGCGGACGATGCGGGCCATTCCGGTCCAGTTGATGAAGGACAGGATCAATGTCATGTAGAAGTACATCTTAACGGTGGAGATACCCGCGGGAATGGCTGCGGAAAGTGCCATCCAAAGAGGGATCTGGGGCACCGCACCGATGACCTCGATGATACGCTGGATGATGATATCCGTCACACCGCCGAAGTAACCGGAGATGGATCCGATGGTGATGCCGAGGAACAGGCTGATGAAGGCGCTGGCGAAGGGGATGGACAATGAGATCCGGGCTCCCAGCAAGACACGGGAGAAGATGTCACGTCCCAGGGAATCCGCTCCGAAGAGCATGATCTTTGCCCCGGTTCCGCCGTTGCTTCCCTCCTCCAGACCGAAGAGGTGGAGATCACAGGGGATCAACCCCAGGATCTTGTACTCACAGCCATGTACGAAAAAGCGGATCTTGTAATACTCGTCAGTGACCTCCGTCATGGTGACGGTGAAAGTCTTCTTATCAATGCTCTTTTCCAGACCGTAGACGAAGGGTCCCACAAACTGCCCCTCGTACATACAGTGGATCTTGGTGGGTGCGGTGTCCTTGTAGAGACCGTCAAACTCCTCCAGGGAGTAGGGAGCCAGGAAATCCGCAAACAGTGCTCCGAAATACAGGATGGCCAGGATCACAAAGGAGGCGATGGCAAGCTTATGCTTCCGCAGCTTCCGCCCCATGAGGGTCCATTGGGAGGCGAGATAATAATCTTCTTTTGTTTTCTTCTTTTTGGACATATTATCTACCTCCTCCCGAATAGCGAATTCTGGGATCCAGGAATGCAAGTGCGATATCGGACAGCAAAATACCCACTACCACCAGGAAGGCCTGGATCATGACGATGGCACCTGCCAGGTACATATCCTGGGACTGCAGTGCCTTGTAGA
>JAEEGL010359751.1_pt1 | contig 11497 bp, 15 predicted proteins | sample 9134231 | NCBI WGS metagenome assembly JAEEGL01 (sample SAMN16246548, study PRJNA631951) | gut metagenome | biome: gut microbiome; feature: rumen; material: fiber-attached | host: Bos | place: Iran: Karaj | collected 2018-10
GACAGCCTTCCGCGCCTGTAATCGTCATTATCCATCGCAGGAAGATCATCGTGGATCAGCGAAGACGTATGGATCATCTCCAGAGCGAGAGCGAACGGTTTAACCGTTTCGACGTCAAGTCCGAACAGTTCGGCAGTAACGAACAGAAGCACGGGTCTGATGCGTTTTCCGCCCCCAAGCAGGCTGTAGCGCATCGCCTCATAGATCTCCTTCTGGTAATTGTCCCTCTTTGGCAGGATAACGTCGAGGCCGGCGTCGGTATACGCGGCATATTCCCTCAGTTTTTCATAAAAATCAGACATCGCCTTCACCATCCGTTATATTTTTGATCTTATCTCCGTATGCTTCAAGTTTCTCGCGGCAGTATTTTACAAGCCTGCTTCCTTCTTCAAAAGCGGCAATGCTTTCGTCAAGCATGAGTTTTCCGCTCTCCATTTTACCGGTTATTTCTTCAAGTCTGGCCATGGCCTGTTCAAACGTAAGTTCATTCTCATTCGTGTCTTTCGTTCCGGTATTTCCACTCATTTTCTCATGCTCCCTTCACTAAGTGCAATACGTGTGCTTCCGTCGTGCATAACTAATTCCGCTTCGCCTTTTTCTTTTAATTCACTAACGCTTTTTATTATCTGTCCGTCTTTTCCTTTGACGTATGCGTATCCGCGTTTTAAAGGATTTTCAAAACTGTATGCTTTTAATTCTGAGACGATCCTTTTGAGACGCGAGTTTTCAAGATCGACCGTACTTTTAGCAAGATTAACAAGATTCGATGCGGTCTTATCGAGCAGATCGTTTTTTGAATCGAGCATCGACCGTAAAGTCTGTACACCGAGCCTCGCCTTAGCCTTATCAAGCTGGTGTTTTTTAATATCGCAATAATTTATTATAGACGTGTTTAATTTTATGCGTATCTGATCGATCTCGTACATAAGGCCGTCGAATACCGGAACGGCAAGTTCCGCGGCTGCCGAAGGTGTCGGTGCTCTCAGATCGGATACGTAGTCGCATATGGTAAAATCAGTTTCGTGGCCAACGGCGGATATTACAGGTATCCTGCACGCATATATTTCCCTTGCAAGAGCTTCATCGTTAAATGCCCACAGATCTTCGATCGATCCACCGCCGCGGCCAATTATGATGACGTCCGCTTTTCCATCATCCTGTACTTTCCTTAGCGCTCTTATTAGTTCTCCGGGCGCTTCTGCTCCCTGGACCTGAGCGGGATAAAGAATAACAGGCATTCCGGGAAACCTTCTTCCGGCGACGTTCATGATATCTTTTATCACAGCTCCTGCGCTCGACGTTACGGCGGCAACGGCTCTGGGCAAAAGCGGCGGTTCGCGTTTATGGTCGTCATTGAAAAGGCCTTCAGCAGAAAGCTTCTTTTTCAGCTGTTCAAATTTTTCATAAAGCGCCCCGATACCGTCAGGATGCATTGAATCAACGTACAGCTGATAGACGCCGTCACGTTCATAGACGTTAACGCTTCCGAAAGCAACGACCTTTATTCCGTCTGACGGCATGAAATCGACTTTGCGGAACTGATTTGCAAACATAACGCATTTAAGAACGCCGCTCTGATCTTTAAGCGAAAAATAAGCGTGACCTGAAGGATAACGCTTGAAATTTGATATTTCTCCCTCAACGTATATGCCGCTAAGATTAGCGTCATACATAATAAGCGATTTGATATAATTATTTACGTCGGAAACTCTGAGCGTTTTTCTTGCAAAACGCCCCGGAGTATCGAACAGGCTGTTTTCGACGTAATTATCATTCATCTCTGCTGACACTTCCAAGAATGCCGTTAATAAAGGCAGATGCCTCGGGATAACTGAATTTATTAGCAAGCTCAACAGCTTCGTTGATCGTAACGCTTACTGGAATATCGTCAAAATATCGTATCTCTGCGATAGCTTCTCTCAGGATCGCAAGATCGACTTTACAAAGTCTGTTTATCGTCCACGTGCGGTCAATTTTAGATTCTATCAGTGCGTCGATCTCTTTAATATGCTCAAGCACGCATCCTAGCACGCGGTCAACGAACGTCCGGTCTATCTTTGCGGTCTCTTTTTCTTCAGCAGAAGAAATAAACATAGCGATCATATCTTCGGATTCGACCTTGTCCGATCCGGACGCATCCGATCTGTCAACGTCAGTCCTCAGCCTGCTGTCTATAAACTCATTTTGAAAAATAATTTTAACCGTTGCTTCTCTGGAATCTCTGCGGCTCATATCGCTTTTATATCCTCCGGTATCCTTCTAAAATCAACTTTATCATCTGTAACTTCATCTGTAACTTCATCTGTAACTTCCCGGCGGCAGGATCTTGTCGAGAAGGTTCCTTAAAAACGATCTGTCCTTCTTAAGCTGTCTGCCGATCCAGTAGCCTGCGAACGTGCATAAAGCAAGGAAGAGCGTCGCGATTATGCCCAGAAAATGGAACGAGAGCCCGATCAGGAGTCCGATGATCGCGCCGTTGATAGGCATATAATTCTGTCTGTAAAACTTGAAAAAACGTCTTAACATATAGGACCATCACTCCTTTTCAGCGGGAGCAGCATGAACTCCTTCGATATTGATGTCAACGTTGCTGACCGTTATCTCGGTCATACTCTCCACGGCGTCTTTGATCTGGTTCTGAAGGAGCCTCGAGAGGTTCGGGACGTGTGTATCCGGGTAAACAGAGAGTTTCATAAGGATCTCTACAGAACCGTTTCTGAACTTAACCTTAGATTTTGCCTCTCTGACGTTTTTGCTTTTACGTGCGAGTCCGAGTGCGATGTTCTCGACCGAGTTTGAGGATACGCGGATCTGCCCGCCGTCGTTCTTATAACAGATATACTTGTTTACTCCCCTGAATCTGAGACCGGAAAACAGGATCGCAAGGTTTATCAGCAGAAGGACCAGTCCGAGCAGGAAAATAACGACGTTGTATTTATCCGATCTGTAGAGCGTGACGTCAGCCCAGTCCAGAAAGCTTTTCATAAGGCTCTTATCCGAAAAAGGCGATATCATTACGAGTGCGCTCAAAACAGCGGCAATAACGGCATATATTGCGGTCAATACACGAAAGAAAAAGTTCAATTTTCTTCCTCCTTTACATCAGAAAAATCAACGCCCTGTACGTGAATGTTTACGGAATCGACAAGGATACCAGCCTGATTCTCAACGTTTTCTCTCACGTGCTCCTGAATATTAAAAGCAACCTCAGGGATCCTCACGCCATACTTAACGATCACGTAAACGTCTACGGTCGTAACTCCGTCTCTCGAAAGAACTTTAACACCCTTTGCAAGATTTGTCCGCCCCAGGACCTCGGCAAGTCCTCCGGTGAAGCCGGTACTCATCCCCGCGACACCGCTAACTTCCATTGCCGCCATACCGGCGATAACGGCAAGAGCTTCGTCGGTAACAAGCATTTCATTGTTTTCGGTTATATAAGAATCATTGTCCTTCATTTTCGCGGAATACCCCGGGGTTTATTTGCAAGTAGAATTGTACACTAACGGACTGCAAAATTCAACACCTGACAGCCGATCAGATTGCCGCTTATCACTGCCCCGCCAAAACAGTTTTCCTCTTCAGAGTTTTCACCATTTTCCGCCAGAGTTACAGAAGTAAAACTGCTGTATTTTTTACGATATACCGTGATCCTGCCATGTTCTTCAAACTGCACGGCACCGCCAAGATCGCATGAAACAAAAGTCCAGACGTATTCCGTTCCGATCTCGAGGCCGTCTATTTCAAATTCAGCTGTTCCTCCCCGGGCAACGGAATCGAATCCTCTGTGTCTTTCCTGCCTGGTAACGTTTCTAAGGATAAGTCTTGTTTCTGTTCCGTCAGTTGCTGAAGTTTTAAATTTAACATATGCATTTATCGTTTTCATATGATATGAGCTCCTTTCCGGCGAGGTTACGGCGATAAGTTATCACAAACAGAGCGTGTTGTCAATTCCGAGACCGCGCTGCTCTTTACATTGACGATCGACGCGTATAAAATTACGAAAAGGTGTTGCCGCACGTGCATATGCGCAGTCAATGCCGGATCATTATAAGGATGTTTTATTTATGGAAAACAGGCATGCAGAAATGTACATATCTTCGAGCACCGATCCGCGTTTTAACCTTGCGCTTGAGGATCTTCTTTTCGAGCGTACTGATAAACATAAAATCACTATAATGTACCTGTGGCAGAACCAGAATACCGTTGTCATCGGCAAATCGCAGAACGCATGGAGAGAAGTCAGGACGGAGCTGCTGGAAAAAGAAGGCGGAACACTTGTCCGAAGGACGTCCGGAGGAGGCGCCGTATTTCACGACGTCGGGAATCTATGCTTCACGTTTATAGCTCCGATCGATGATTACGAAAAAATCAACTGGAGAGAGTTGATAGCCGGATGCGTCAGAAGTTTCGGGATTGACGCGGCTGTGAACGGGCGAAATGATATCGTTACAGGCGACGGAAGAAAATTTTCGGGAAATGCATTTCGTTTTTCTCGATCCGCGGGTCTGATCCACGGAACGCTGCTCGTAGATGCCGATCTTGATAAAATGGGACGATATCTGAACGTTTCACAGGCAAAATTAGAGGCGAAAGGCGTAAGATCAGTACGATCCAGGGTTGTAAACTTAAAAGAGTTGTCACCCACGCTAACGATTTCTTCCCTGTCTGACATGCTGATCGATTCATTTCGCGAATACTGCAAAGACAATAATATTGACGCCGCTGATCCGGTTAAAGTATCACCTGTACGTACTTCGATCGATTCGGACGGTGAACAGATAGAACTTTACTATACGGATCCTGCGATCGAGGGAAGCGAAACTTTTTATTCACGTTATCAGAAGTTCGCATCATGGGAATGGAGATACGGCGAATCAATGCCATTCAACGTATTTACGGAAAAACGCTTCGAATGGGGCACCGTCTCAGCCGAACTGTTCGTGGAAAACGGTTCGATAAAGAGCGCCGCTGTCAATACCGACGCTATGGACGCACAGCTCGGAGAGACGTTGTCAACGGCTTTAAAAGGCACACGTCTTACCGAACATGATATACGTTCTGCGCTCGAAACGGCGATGGCGCTGCTTTCAATGTCTCAGCTGACAATAACAGAACCCGCCCGGGTCGTTACTGACGTTACGTCCCTGATAGCGGGTATCTGAATAAACTGATCTTATATTTCCTGCCCGGCTGGCAATATCATTCCATTCCGCAGCAATTTTTGTATTTTTTACCGCTTCCGCACGGACACGGATCGTTGCGGCCGACTTTAACGCTGTGTGCCTGCTGTGAATATCTGAATTCACGCGTTATTTCGCGGCGCTCGTCTTCAGTGTAAAAATTATCCCATTCCGGAAGATCATAAAGCCAGTCAGCTTTTGCTTTCAGCATGTTCTTATATAATTCTCTCCATACGATCTTAAGCTCGAGCTGAGTATCTTCCTCGAGAGTGCTGATGTCAACTTTATTCTCAAGAGAAGTGTTTATGCCGTCTATAAACGCTCCGACTTCGTATCCGGCAAGTCCGTATTTTTCACCGAATTCTTTAGCTGTTCCGGTAAAAGAATCCGTTTTCTCGGTCAATATCGTTCTGTAGACTTCTGTTTCTTTTCCGTAGTAATCGTGAAGCAGAGCGTTAGTCTGCTGTCTTGTTCCGGCCCTGAGTTTATCGAGCCACATTTCATGTAAATTCATATTGATCACTCCTGATCTTTATTATGTTTTATTCCGCACGTGCGAAATCGATCACATAGATGCATATGGTTTAAAAAGGTCATTGTCCCCGCCGCAATTCGTACATTATCACCGCAGCAGCGATCGCAGCATTAAGCGATTCTGCATTGCCGTCCATCGGTATCGTAACGAGTCCGTCAGACATTGCCCTTGCGCTTTTGGAAAGACCGCCTGCCTCGTTTCCGATGATAACAGCGACTTTATCTCCGCCGAAATCGTCCGAATCACTCGAGATACCGCCTCTCGGATCAGCTCCGAAAACCGTAAAGCCGTAAGATTTAAGTATATTTATAAGTTTGAATATACCTTCTTTGAATCGGATCACGTTCAGGTGGAAAAGCGAACCGACCGTAGAACGCAGGACTTTAGGATTATAAACGTCTGCACAGTTATCAACGCAAATCACCGCGTCGATCCCAAATGCATCTGCTGTCCGGATGCACGTTCCTATGTTTCCGGGATCCTGCACGTTTTCAAGGATGAGTATCCTTGACGCTTTTTTGGATATCTCCTCAGGAGTCAATTCGATCGGGCGGTTAACGACAGCGCCGATACCCTGAGGGGTAACAGTTCCTGATAACGATCCGAAAACCTTATCGGTCACAGCGAGGAGTTCTCCTCCTGCCTTCTCGAGACCGGATATCAGCTCAAATCTTCCCGGAGTACTGTCGATGCCGTCAACGAAACTTTTACTTACGATAACAGTTTTTATGACACCTTTCTTTCGCGGTACTTCCGATACGGCTCGTTCTCCCTCGATAAAAAAGCAGCCCGCATCCTCCGCGACCTTTTTCTTTGAAAGGCTGCGGATGAAAGCGACCCTCTGATCTGAAAAACTGCCAGTATATTTTAAGTCAGAATAACCGGTGCGCATATAGGAATAATAACAGTCCTGAACATAAAAACATTCGGACAAGCATATGCCTGTCCGAATATTGTAAAAAATCTATCAGCCTTTAACCTGTGCAACGAGCTTTGCAAAGCCTTCTTTATCGGTAACTGCCATATCGGCAAGGACCTTGCGGTCGAGCGCGATATTATTTACCTTAAGAGCGTGCATAAGCGTGCTGTACGACATACCGTTCTCTCTTGCTGCCGCGTTGATGCGGACGATCCACAGTTTCCTGAAATTGCGCTTGTTCTGCCTTCTGTCTCTGTAGGCATACATGGCTGATTTAATAACAGCCTGATTAGCGGTCTTAAAGACTGTGCTCTTTCTGCCGAAATAACCTTTAGCCAGCTTTATAGTTCTTTTACGTCTCGCTCTGGTAGCGACTGAATTCTTAACTCTGGACATTGTAACTACCTCCTTCTCTTACTTCGCGTACGGCATCATTTTCTTAACGGTAGCTGCATTTGCTTCCGATGCGTACATTCCGATCTTGTGGCCTTTCTTAGCCTTGCGAGGTTTGGTTACAAGTCTGTGACGTCTGCAGGCGTGGCTCATTTTAACTTTACCGTTAGCGCTTAATCTGAATCTCTTTTTTGTAGCGCTGTGTGTTTTTACTTTCGGCATTTTAAATCAATCCTTTCGTGTTTCTATTCCTGTCTGTTACAAAATCGATAGGTTATTTGGGATTAATGATGGCTGACATAACTTTTCTGCCTTCCATTTTAGGTCTTTTTTCCAGCGTTCCGTAATCTTTAAGGCATTCAGCCATTCTGTCCACAAGGACTTCTCCTTCGTTCGTGTACCGAAGTTCACGTCCACCGAAGAAAACGGCAACTTTCACCTTATTTCCTTCTTCCAAAAACTTAATGGCATTCTTCAGTTTTACGTTGAAGTCATGGTCGCCTATCCCGATGCTGAGTCTAACTTCTTTCAAGCTGACAACTTTCTGGTTCTTTTTCGCGTCCCTTTCCTTCTTTGCCTGGTCGAAGACATACTTCTTATAGTCCATAAGTCTGCAGACCGGCGGAGTGGCGTTCGGTGCGATCAATACCAGGTCGATGTCTCTCTCGTTCGCGATGAGCTGTGCTTCTCTGGCTGACATGATCCCTAAAACTGTTCCGTTTTCGTCAATCAGACGAAGTTCGTTTACTCGAATTTCTTCATTAATCTGTAAACCTTCTTTGTTTATAGCAGACACCTCCGTAAAAAAATAAGCGGACCGAGCAAGCCCTGGTCCGCAACATCACACTGAAACATATACCTTCCGGTACCTATCAATGCGTTACCCCGGGATGCGACATCCCGCAAGGTGAGAAGCGAACCTTCTGCTTGACCCGCAAAGCGTATTATACAACGAAGAAAATAATGTTGTCAACAACTTTTTTATTAACAATTTTTACAAATGTACAATGCAGGATCACTGCTGGACACGAATCAGATACTCAAGGCCGAGACGTATGCCTAGAAGATTATCCTCCATACCCTCGAACTCGATCGAGAACCAGCCGTCATAGCCCGAAGACTTAAGAATGTGAATGCATTGTCCGACGGGAACCACACCGTGCCCTAAAATCGAACCGCGCAGCCAGTTCTGTGCCCTGGTCGGGAACCATCCGCTTCCCGGATTGAGCTCCGTGCCGTTTTTGTAGTGGAAATCTTTGCAGTGAACGTGCTTAGCGTACGGTGCCATAATACTTACAGATTTCGCCGGATGCTCATCGGCGCACATAAAATTACCGATATCAACGAGAGCTCCAAAATTCTTATGATCGACTGTATTTATAAGCTTTTCAACCCTTGCGGCATCCTGTGAAAAATAGCCGTGGTTTTCGGTCATCGTTCCTACGCCCGCTGTCTCGGCATATTCGGTAACTCTTCTGCACCCTTCCGCAAGACGCGGAAGAGCGTTGTCATAGCCGATACCTGCCTTTTTACCGTCCACCGGACGCATTCCGTAAGCGACGTCATGGCGCATATTTATTACGCCAAGTTCGGCCGCGAAATCCACCTGAGCTTTTACACGATCGACTTCCCTGTCAAGGTCGCCGCCCGACCCATAAAGAAAATCCGCGCCGATACAATATGAGACAGGCGTTAATCCGCGTTCCATCGCTTTTTCTCTGCACGCGCGGGCAATGCTTTTATCTAGTCCCCCGGTCCAGCCTCCCTCAACAAATTCGATACCTTCAAATCCCATATCGGCAGCTTTATCGATCACTCCGAGGATACCGAGGCGGTCAACGTATCCGCCGAAACTGTACGAACTTACGCAATTTTTCATATCTTCCACTCCTTTTCAAGTTATGATCAGACTTCAACGTTATCAAAAGTGTTGTCGATTTCGACAGGATCCGCGGCATCTTCGAGCATACTGAAATACTTCTCGTGAGCAGCGGTATAAGCACTGTTAAAAGCATCGTCCCCGCCCTGGTGAAGGACAGAGATATACGCGTGCGCCTGGCTCGCCTGCGCGTAATCGACACGGGCAACAGTAGCCACACCGACGTTGGAACAGACGTCGGATATTCGTTCAAGATCAGACATAAGGTTCGCAAAATCGGAATCGATCAGCACATTGCAGGTACCCTCGCGCATGCGTCTCAAATGGTTATCTCTCAGTGCCCCTACAAGGTCGTCGACGACCTCTTCGAGCGGTTCAATCGAGCGCGCGGCGTCAACGTCACGTTTGGCAAACGTTTGTCCGGTGCATTCGAGTATCCGTTCGATGAGCGCGGTCAATACTTTTACCTCTCTCTTTCCTTCTTCGGAAAATCCGATACCGGTATTATGCAGATTTTCAGCAGTTTCCGCAATATTAAGCGAGTGATCCGACAGGCGCTCAAACTCCGTAACGACTTTATAATACTGATCGAGAATTTTGATATGCTCTTCCGATTTCAGATGCGGAGAAAACATGACAAGGTAGTTGCTGACACGGTCTGCCATGACGTCGACCTCATCTTCCTCTATCCTGATCTCTTCCATCACCTTATGGTCAAATTTATCGAGGAGAGCGATAGCCTTTAAAATATTGTCCCGGGCAGCAGCGAACATAGCGTTAAGTACGTCATAGCAGCTTCTGAACGCAAGCGCAGGAGTAGAATAGAATACGGGGTTGAGCGCATCTAATTTATCCTGGTATTTGCTTCTGTCCTCAGGTTTATCTTTAATGATCTTCTCCGCCATCTTCACGAATACGAGCTGAAGCGGGAAAAGAAGGACAGCGCAGCCGAGATTGAATACCGTATTGGTATTGGCGATCCCGCCGGAGTACATCGGAGCGTTCCACAAAGCATCGAGCCAGCCTGCTGCATGAGCGATAGTTACGCCTGCGAATACGAGGACTGTTTTGAAGAGGTTGAAGATTATATTGATCATACCGACGCGCTTTGCATCAGCTTTAGCACCTATGGAACAAACGATAGCAGTTGTCACACAGTCGCCGAGGTAAACACCTACGAGGACGGCATATATAGCTTTAAAAGTAAGCTGGCCGGACATTGACAACGCCTGCAGTATACCAACTGTCGCAGACGAACTCTGGAGCGTAAACGCTACTCCCGCGCCGGCAATATATCCGAGGAACGGGTTTGACCCGAAGCTAGTAAACACCTTCTCAAAAATACCGGTCTCATTAAGACTGTTGACAGCCGCGGTCATATTCAGAAGGCCGGTAAATAAAATACCGAAACCCATCGCTATCGATCCGACAGTTTTTGAGTTCCGGAATTTAATAAACATGATCAGAATTATTCCCGCGATCAGCGCCACGGGTGCGAGAGTAGACGGTTTGAAGATCTGTAGCCAGGAAGCAGAGCTGCCGTTAAGGTCGATAAGTCTAATTATCTGACCCGTAACCGTCGTTCCGACGTTAGCTCCCATTATTATGCCTACCGAGTTGCGCGCCTTTATAATACCGGCTGCCACAAGTCCCGAAGTAATAACGATCGTCGCCGTTGAAGACTGGATCAGTGCAGTAACGAGCACGCCGAGGAGAAACGCGGCGAACGGATTCTTGGTAAATTTCTCCATCACCTTTTTAAGTGTTCCGGAAGAACCCTCTTTAAGGCTGCCGCTCATAAGACGCATTCCGTAGAGGAACATCGCCAGACCGCCTAATAATGTAAGAACATCAAATACGCTCATAAACGTCAGTCACTCTCCCCCGCACGTTCCTTCGATATTGACATCTTAACGCCAAGCTGATCGCATAATCCGTTATATCTATCCATAAGTCTGGGATCGTATCCTCTCTTCTTTTCGCATCGCATCATCAGATTTTTCGGCGTATCGAGCGGAGAGATATACTCGACCATCGACACGTCGTAACCAATCGCTTCGAGGTACAGTCCGCGAAGTCCGTCGGTAAGATTATCAGCGATACGAGCCTTCAGAATTCCGTATTTAAGCAGCGGATCTGCAGCTCCCAACGTATATCCCTGGTCGTTCATTTCGCGGTGACAGCACGGTACACATACGATCGCTCCGATACCGTGGTCGATCCCGAATCTGAGCGCAAGGTCGGTGGCGATATCGCATGCGTGCAGCGTGATCAGCAGATCATATTTCCGGTCAGGTTCGTACTTGCCTATATCAGTCTCTATGAATTTCATATTTGTATAGCCAAGCTTTTCGGCTATTTTTACAGAGTCATCGATAACGATGCCGTTGTAATCAAGGCCTGTGAATCTGCACGGAGTTCCGAGAACGAATCTGACGTAGTAGCAAAGAGCAAAAGAAAGATAAGATTTACCGCAGGCACAGTCAACGATATTGACCGTCCTGTCGCCGTTTACTGATGCTTTTTTTGAATCACAGAGTCTTCTGAGCATAGGGTCGATCAGTTCGATAAAATGATCGATCTGATTA
>JAEEGL010862631.1_pt1 | contig 11497 bp, 10 predicted proteins | sample 9134231 | NCBI WGS metagenome assembly JAEEGL01 (sample SAMN16246548, study PRJNA631951) | gut metagenome | biome: gut microbiome; feature: rumen; material: fiber-attached | host: Bos | place: Iran: Karaj | collected 2018-10
ACAATCGTACTCCATTGCTTGACCTTACATGTGATATGGAGGACGCGAAATTATTTGCAGTGACCTGGTTCAATATGCGAACAGACTGTTATGAGAAGTATACGGGGAACAATCTTGGCGTCCTATATTACTATGATTTGGCAGCAGATGCCTTTACCAACCGTAAGGGACGAGACTACATGGTTGAAACCATAGGTAAGCAGCCGTTCATGCGAAGCGGCAACCAATCCGGTTTCCTTATACGGCTCGGTCCTGATAAGAATTTCAATAAACTTCCGGAAGTACGCTATGTGTTCTTTCATCATGATCAGAATATCACCGACCGCATATTTGATGAAGCCGAGCAAGGCGATAAATACATGCCTCAAGAGATGCTCCTCAGCCACTGGTACAAGCGGATGAATGATAAAAAAGCCAAAATGGAGATATCTGAGGAGGCGTTGAAACTCAATTTTGAAAACAATAAGGGTGTATCTCACAGAAGCATAGTGAAGGACCTGCAAGGCAAAGGTTTCCATATAAGTAAAAAGAATAGACAGTACTTTACCGAAGAGGAACTTGATATCTATTATGCAGGCGCATTAGAGTTTTGGGCGGACTTCTGTTCTAATGTCCATATTTACAGTCCGGAAGGGGCGCTTCTCCATAAGCATCTCATGAATTTGCCCAATGATCCGCGTTATCGCTGGGCGTTTTATAGATAAATAAGGCAGACGTTTTTAAAACAGGATTTGACCCAGCAACAATACCTTTCCAACAGATACTATGGTTTGTTTATAATGTATATGTTAGTATAAAACAATAGCTGAAATAATATGAATACAAAACAAATAAAGACCATCCTTGTAGAAAAACTCTTTGGTTTATATGATTATACATTGACCATACCATCTACTGCAAAAGATAACGTTTTTATCCTTTATGGCGACAATGGAACGGGTAAGTCCACTATTTTACGGTTGGCTTATCATTTGTTATCCTCAGAAGCCGGACGTGCTCACAAAACATATTTGGCAAACATTACTTTTAAATCATTTGTTATCATATTTGAAAATGAAACAAGAATATCTGCGAAACGAGCAAACAATAACGGGCAATTAATAGGAAACTACTCGTTAGAATATAAAAGTGGAATTGAACAATTACAGTGTAATTTACGTTGTGAATGGAGCGAAGTGGAGCATAAGTATTTTATAAGATATGGATCGTTGGAAGATAAAACCAGAAATAGCTATGATAAGATTTTAGAAAAAATGAAAGATATGAATGTCTTTTATATTTCTGATAATCGGAATGAATGGGATCAAGAACAAGACGATATTAATCATAGAAAATATCAACAGCCCAAGGATCCCGTAGAAAAGGAAATGAATTTGCTAAATGATTGGATTATAAGCCAAGCTCTTGAAGCTAGTAAAAAAGGAGAAGAAGGAACTTCGGAAATATACGTCAAAATATTATCAAAATTAGGGAAAAAGAAACAAGAAGAATCGTCAATGACTCTTGAGGATATTTCAAAAGAGATAGAGTTGTTGGATTCAAGAGCTAAATCATATGCTCAAATGGGGTTCATACCCGATACTGATTATTCTGAAGTAAAATCAAAGTTAAACAAAGTTCTTGAGCTAAACAAGGAACCAGCAGCAAATATATTAACACCATATCTTGAAATCCAAAAAAATAGATTAGATGCGCTTGACAACTTATTTAAAACAATTACATATTTTTGTGATAGTCTAAATGAGTATTTGTACAAGAAACGTGTTTATTATTCAGTTTCTAGAGGATTCTTGTTTTATCAGATGGTTGATGGCGAAAATGAATTGCCGAAGTTGGTTAAGTCTAAAAATGAAATTGACATTAAAAGGCTGTCTTCAGGAGAGCGTCAGCTATTAAGGTTATTCGGTATGGTGATTAGAAATAGTCAGGCGGCTCCTATTATTATCATTGATGAACCTGAAATTTCACTAAATATAAAATGGCAGAGACGTCTTCTTTCCACACTCAGTTTTTTTGTTAGGAATAACGAAGCTCAGTTCTTGATAGCGACACATTCGTTTGAAATATTGTCATCACATATCGATAATACAGTAAAACTAGGTGATTCTTATTTTCCAGCAAACCATGTCTGAGATTACTCGTAAATATAGCGAGATTTTGGCCATCGCCAAGTTGGAGCCTGGTCTAAAACACATTTTTGTTGAGGGTTTGTCGGATTACTATTTCATTAATGATTTTCTAACATATCACAAGATATCGGGAATAGCAGTATATGAGATAAACATGGTGGATTTTTCCGATGAATATGTGAAAATGAAGGATGAAGAGGTCGTTTTATATAGAAATAATAACAAAGAACGAGTAATCTTACTTGCTCATTTATTGGAATCAGATTTAAAAGGTGCAAATATATCAATCCTTTGTGTTGTAGATGTGGATTGGGATGCTGTTGTTGGTAATTTACGAAAAGGCCAGTATTTATCTTATACTGATTATAATTCTATGGATATGTACTTGTTTGATAACTATGTTGTAGAAAAATATCTTCAACAAGGATTTCATATCAAGACTGTCCACATTGTACCTCTCATGGATTCGTTGGCAGTAGTAGGAAGACAAGTGTTTCACGTGCATGGTTTGTTGCAGGAGAAAAATAAGACCATGGTGAGTAATGACAAAGATTTTCATTTTGATAAGGTAACGTATACTTGTTCTTTGGATTTTGATAGTTATTGGAATAAAACGATACAAAAAAGCGGATTGTCGTCAGTTGATACAATGCTTAGGGCTAAATATGATGTTCGTATTTCCAATTCATGTGACCCAAGAAGTGAGATTCAAGGACATGATTTTGTCCACTATTTGTTCTTCTGTGTCAAGAAAATCAAGCCAAAGCTTTCAATGAATGAAGATGTGTTTGCCAATGTGTTTTGGCAGTATGCAAACCTTGATGCAATGAAACAGGAGTTGCTATTTCAAAAGATAATGGCATTGTAGTAGGTTAAAAATTCACTTTTTTTCCTTTGCTAAATTTTCAACACTACAACATGAAAAGCCGACTGTTTTTTAAGAACAAAGATTATTGCTATTACATAATCGCAATAGCAATCTGTCTTTTGTTGTTGTTCTTCGAAAGATATGTCACAGAAGCATTTGAAAAAGCAGCGGATTTCTTATCAAAATGTGAAAAAACACCTTGGGCAATCATTATTGTGACACTGTCTTTAATAATGTCCATTTATTGCTTTTGCAAGATTATAGGTAAAAACAAAGAATATGTTAGCCATAAACAAATAGCAACGCTTTTGCTTGTTGCCATAATATATGTCTATTATCGGGCACGAAAGAGTTCTCCATTTGAGTTTTGGGGCTTTGAACTTGGTGGACACAATATTGCATGGACAGATTTACTCTTTTTGCCACTGGCATTGAGACTAATTCAGGCTATTGTCTATAAAACTCCAACGACGGCCAGTGAGAACATGCAAGCCTTGTTATCAGATAAATCAATTGGGTCGGAAGAAGAAGACCTTCTTGGTTATAACAATTATGTTAATGACCTATTGTTAGACTTAAACACACTGAATTTATCCGAATCATACAGTATTGGCATAACGGGTGATTGGGGACAGGGAAAGAGTTCTTTTTTGAATCTGTTGAAACAAGGAGTGGAAAAGCAAAAGGATTTATGTTTGGTTTTCTCTCCTCGAAACTCAAAGAATATCTCGACTATTCAGGAAGACTTCTTCAAGCAATTGAACAAGACCTTACGCAAGCACCACACCAACCTTGGCCATAGTTTCCAACGATACAAAAAAGCATTGTCCATTATTAATACAGGCTGGTTGGGTAAGTTGTTTTCCTTTGTCGACGCCTTGGATGTGGATGATGAAAAGAAAACCATCAATAATGCCATTCAAAGGATAGGGAAACGTTTGTTTATTATTGTTGAAGACTTTGACCGTCTTACTGCTGAAGAAATCCTTGAGGTATTGAAGGTTATTGACCGCAATGGAGATTTTAACAATACGATTTATCTTACTGCTTATGACAAGCGATACATTAACTCTGTCTTAAGCAAGCATTTTAGTAATGAAAGCGTGCAGGATTATTCTGACAAATATTTTCAGCACGAGTATTCATTGCCGGCACAACAAAGCACTGTGATTATTGATTTCATCTCCAATCACTTTAAAAAAGCATTGCAATCTTGGGATGGGGTGACTGAAGCAAATGTGAACAAGTTCTTGAAAACCAATGAAAGGATTATTGCCGCATGCCTACCTTCTTTGCGTCATGCCAAAAGGTTCTTGAATGTTTTCTGCTCTCGTTATCCAAAAATCTGGCAAGATGTCTATTTTTCCGATTTCTTTTTATTGACACTACTTCGGTACGTTGATATCCAAACATATTATGCACTTGCCAGATTAGAGATTGTTTCTCCTAGTAGTTTTCTTAATTATCAAAGCAAGAATTATACACTTGTTGAGAAGACGGTTGATGAGAATAGTGACACGAAATGGAAAAAACCAACAAGAGAGTTGCTGAATAAGTTATTTCCAGACAAAAACAATAGTCTAAACTACAATCAATTCATCAACCGCATTTGTTGGATTGATTCTTTTGATTTGTATTTTTACGATTATCGTAGCGAGAGAGCATATTATAAGGATTTGGTTCCTTTGTTTGTTGAAGAATCGGATCAAGAAGCCTTTAAAAGGCTAGATTTGGGATTAAAAAACGGCCAAAACACCGATATTGAGGATTTTCTTTGCAGCAGGACGGCAGGTTGGATTGCCAATGGTTCTTTCTTGTCGAGACTAATAAAACTATTGTGTTATTTGAACCACAACAAGGGTAGGTCTGTCGCGCTTGAGTCAGAGATAAGCTCGTTTTTAGAAATTCAAACTGCGAAAGAATATGCCTCGTATTTCAGCAAAGATGAATATAAGCGAATTGTTGAAGAATCGTTTCGTGAAGCTTTGGCATTCTCTCCAGTTGAACTAGGGTTATTGTTTATACGAGAAATTGACAGCATCAACGAAGATCATAATTATCACAAAGCGCTTTTATTTTCACAAGAAGAACTTATAGTTTTTGCCGTATGGGCTCAAAAGTATTATTACCAGCAATATGGTGAACCGAATTTCGATTTCAACACAGCTTTTTTGCTGGCCAATATAAAGACACAACAGAATATATTCTTATATAATGTCGTCGAGCCCGCCAAGACAGAACTTGTGTCGATGATGCAACAACACCCAGAGGCTTTTGCCGAGGAAATCGTTATGCATCAGATGATATACAAAGATGGTGACAAAAGCCTTCGTCTTGCATTTAATACCAACTTTTTTGTTGACCAGTTTTTTCCAGCTAATGGAGTTGATTTCAATGGTTGGATAGCACAACTATCTTCGGAACATACTCAATATGTTTTGAAAACCGTCTATAGTTGTTATATGGAGGGGAAAAAGCCCCTCCAAGTAGAGGCCCTGAAAGACGACTATAAAAAAGGTGACTTTGACGCATTCTATGAGGCTATCATAAAAGACTCTATTCGTCAATTGGATGCAACTGTTCAAGAAGCTATTGAAGAGAGCTTCATCTTTGATTTGAACGGTCTGAAAGAGCGGATAAAAGCCAACGAGAAGGAGATTAAGGCTTCCATTCGTCGTTTGGTTGAGGCCAAATCCGTCGATGCCAAGTATCTGAAGCTTAAGGACAAGATGGTTCCTTTTGTTGTGAGTGATTTTGTTCAATTGAGTTGGAAGGAGTTTGTTTCGTTGAATACGGAAGGGAGCATCAAAACAAATCTGTTTACCATTTCTAGGATTTACGCCAACAAACAATATGAACTAACGGGATGGAACAAACTTTTTTCAATACAAGATTTACGCCCTGTGTTCATTGATAACGAGGTGAGTCAAAACATTTATTATGACCCAGTTGTTGCTGCCCCAACCATTGTATGGCGTGAGTCCATACCGCCCCACAAGACCAACTATGATTACTTCATGAAGCATTTCGAAAATTGTTTCGATCACGAAGAGGTCTCATTTAAAGAACGGGTTGAACAAAAGGGATTTCTTTACGTTCATGAAGTGCAACATTGGCTGCGAGAGGAGTTTGGGAGTGATGATTTGAAGATGCGGTAAAACCAAGCCTTTTGCCAATATAAAATGTGACTGACGGGGCGGAGCTGTGAGAAAGGCAACAAGAAAGTAGCTTGTCCCCATGCAGCGTGGCGACGTGCCCACTACCTATGACGATGCCAGCACTTTGGAGCGTGACTTCGGCTTCGTGCCGAAAATCACACGTTACGGGAAGGCTTGCTGAAGTTTGCGGAGTAATATAAAAAGTATTATAGCCAAGCAATTAACTAAAGTAACAAAAGGTATGTGAGATATTATAATATGAATACAATATTTTAATAGGTAAAACCGTTTATAACAAAAGTAATTATCTAATACAATCAAAGTTATGGCAACAGAAAATAAAATCACGTTTAAGTACAAGTATCCTGATGATTATAATCCGCAGTATATCAATGGGGCGCAGGGAGGTATTAATGTACAAGGTGAGATTGTCGCCAATTTCTACTTCGAACGTTTGCCCCTGCCCAATTCCATCACTCAGGAAATAAACAACGACGGGATACCTGGGAATGTGGTGGCAACCGAACCAAAAGATCTTCCCGATTCAATATTGCGCTATGTGCAGTCAGGTATTATTATGAATATTGAAGTTGCCAAGCAGGTTCATGAATGGCTGGGTAAGCATATAGAATTATTGGAAAACCAGAAACAAGAGAAAGATGAGTAATACGGCTATGAAAATAACCACTACAGCTGCTGCTATTATGACAGGCTTTGGAATGATGCCTCAATCGTCGACAGATTTCATGCCTTTTTGGATTACTCGTCCGATGACGGAGTCGTCGGAGCCGTTTGTTGTTCAAACATCTTCGTCGGTAGTCCAATTGAACATTATGGAGATATATCGAATTGGAGAAGACAATTATTTGCGCATCCAAGAGATTGCTCGTTTGAAGAACGGTTGGGATGGCTATAAGGCGCGTCCTATTCCTGTTAGCGTGATTAGTCGTACCAAGGCTTTGCTGATGATGTTGCCGACGGGTGCGAAGGTTTTTCCAACAAGTCGTAGTACAATGCAAATTGAGTATCATAAAGATGACGGCAATTATTTCGAAATAGAGATATCGCCAAAAACATACGAAATTTATAGTTTGAAAGGCGATGAAGAATTTGAAGGCTGCGTTAAAAAGAGAGATATTAAGAAACGCGTTGAGAGTTTTCTCGGTTAAGGTATGGATGAACAATTTGCATCAAACGAGTGCCTCTACCGAGGTTTGCACCCGCTGTGGATAGAAGATGATAACACAGTGTCATCAGCAGCTTTCAAAGATTCTGGCGGGGTATCAGTTGACCGTGATGGGGGTAGAAGTGAGCAGGAATGTATTGATAGAATGCTCAACGCCATGCCGCAAATGGTAGGTGTATGCAAGTTGACTTGTGGTGATGTTGAGGCTTGTAATGCAATAACATTGTATCGTCCTGTGCCAGATAATATATATCATAGTGAGATACACGATTCTGCGGAACAAGTGCAAATCAAATCAAAATCAAAAGCTAAAAAGTTGTCAGATAGGAGTCAAATAGTGTTTAACAAAATAGATAGTATATCATCTACTATTACTAAATAATATATAGTTTTTAAAGCCCACAAGCAACTCGTTTTCATGCAGGCTGGTGATGTGCCAGTGGCATATGCTGACAGCACCTTTTTGGAAAGAAATTTTGGTTTTATGCATGAAATAACTTTAAAAGAGGGTTTGAGAAAGTTTGCTGAGAGGAATAAGGAAATTCTACGATAGATAATAACATAATACATTTTTCAATGGAATCCATCATGCCCATACCAGACGATTTATTCAATAGGAAGTCAGGATATGATAATCTCAATTTCATGCTTCACTACCCGAAGACATATGTCATGGACAACCATCTCGGGGCAGGCTGGTGTTGGCTACAGGAACTTGACCCTAAGCAGCAGTATTGCTTTTTCCATATAGATAGGCATGAGGATTTGTGTGGTTCGCTCAAGCCTGAATATTATCAGCATCTGAAGGATAACCCAAAAGTATCGATAGAGGAATATACTACTCTATCTTACAAAGAAGAAACACGACAGGGTAAAGTCTTTGTTTGGGATAATTACATCAAGCAGATACAACGACTTTTCCCCAATTGGTTCTCAAAATGCATTTTTGCGTGTCATGGTCTTGTGACAGATCCACCTCATGCTACTACATTGCCGTTAAACATTGAGTACAACGCAGGTCCATTGGAATTATATGGAAATATTGACTATTGGGTAAAACACGAGAAACAGCTTTTTATCGTCAATCTTGATGTCGATTACTTCTTTGATGACGAGCGAATGCCGCTCTTTTCCGAAAAGTATATAACGGCTTTTGCCAAAAACTTGAATGCGGCTATGAAAAACATTGTTGTGCTTACCATTGCGCTTAGTCCTGAATGTTGCGGTGGTTGGGAACCGGCTTTTTATGTGTATGAAATCATAGCAAAAGAGTTAGATGCAATTGACGCATAATTAACATCATACTTACAACCAACGTTTTATACATTATGAAATTACAAGGATTTGTGTTTGGGATTAGAGTGAACAAAAGCTTTTATCTTGAGGATAAGTCAGGTGCTATTATTGATGAATTACTTTATAATAGAAATTCAGAATTCGGCCCCTCGTTGTTTCCTACTGTTCAGGAAAACAACGGCATAAAACAGCTTATCAATGAGAAAACGGGTGACAAGTTCGTAATTACCCATAGTGATTTTATTTTTGAGTATACTATTCGTAACGACTTTGATAAAGAATTTCAAAAATACTTGGATTCATACAATAGTCTTATTATTAAGTTAATCTTTAATAAGTTTGATGTTCATTATATAGCTCGATTCGGTTTTATTATCAAGGCTGAATTAGGGAAGAACGATGCGATTACTGATGCTGTCCAAGATGTTCTTAAACAACACCATGTAGGATATAGAGCAGATAGCTATTCTCTTCGTTATAATGTCAAAGAGAAAAAGCCTATCCAGATAAAGAGTGTAATAACAGAAGACTTCGACAATACTATCGTAACGTATGATAAAGCCAATGAGGATGGACCATTGATTTTTTCGGTTGATTATCAAAAATATTTCAGGCCTGAGTTAAACAGAATCAGTGAAAGCCAAGTGCCTTTCGAAACATTTTGTAAAAAAGCGTATGAGCAATATAAAAAAGTGTATTACGAACAGTGAGCAAACAAAGTAAACCACATCAAAAATCACATCACCATGGTAGGCTAAAAATACGACCGCCGTATTATCAGAACAGAAACCAGCAGTTTGAACAAATAAGAAAAAGAATGAAAATGAAGACGGATGGACCTACAGTAAATGAAATTTCAAACATTGACACTACGGGTGATCTTGAACAAGACTATTCTCGTAAAGAGCCACAACGTCGACCGGTTAGTACAGCTAATCAAGTCAAGGGGTGGTTTAGTGATAATGCCAAAGAAATAGTGATAGGTATATTTATTACGATAATTGGTGGTGTTTTATTAGAAGTTGTGATAAGTCATAGTAATCATCTGGTTAAACATGATACGAATATTGAGGTATTACAAATCACTGATTGCAAACATGATGATAAGTTAGAGAAACTTAATGAAAAAACAAATGAAATTAATACAGACATTCGTCTGTTGGAGCAACGAATAGAATTAACCACTGATATACCATCACTACCCCCATCCTCCCGGTCCCATTGATTATGTCATCCTTCTGTCATGCCCCTCAACTTTCAACTCTAAACCAAAAAACCTGTATCTTTGCAAACAAATACGAAGCGAAAGCTTCAATCAGAAGTTATGAAGTCCCGTTCATAACTCATTTAGGCACCGCCTTTTGTCACCACAGAATATGACTGACGGGGCGGAGCTGTGAATTGGAAGCAAATCTAAAACAAATCTGAAATAAATATTTCGAGTTGCCCTAATCGGGCTCGCTCAACTTTTGCTCTCAACTAACAACTCTACACTCACAACTGCCTCTAAACACTAAACTCTAAACTTATGAAAATGACTGACAGGGCGGAGTGTAATGCGTCTCGAAGTTTGAACCACAGATAGGTGAGGTTAAGGTGGTTTTCGTTTGTGGGTTAGCGTTGCAAATTTATAGATTGTGGAGATATTGACGAGATTATGATAGCGTAGAACAAAAATCAAACAAAGTTATGAAAAAAGAAGAAGTATTGGCACTTTTTAAGAGTTATGAGGATGCGGTATGCATGATAGAAGAGACGGAATGTTGGAGTGCACGAGAACTATGCACGTTATTGGGTTATCAGCAGTGGCGTAACTTCAACAACGTGATAGACAAGGCAAAAGAGGCTTGCCAAAATGCTGGACAGGAGATAACTGATCATTTTGCTGACGTCAGCAAAATGATAGATCTTGCTAAAGGAGCTCAGCGTGAGGTAGATGACATTATGTTGACTCGTTATGCTTGTTACTTGATAGCGCAGAATGGCGATCCGCGTAAGCCTCAAATAGCCTTTGCTCAAACCTATTTTGCAGTTCAGACCCGCAAGTCTGAACTGATAGAGCAGCGATTGCTTGAGACAGAGCGCGTTAAAGCTCGTGCCAAATTGCAGGAAACGGAGCGCAAGTTGTCAGGCATTTTGTATGAGCGAGGCGTTAACGACCAGACTTTTGCCATCATTCGTTCAAAAGGAGACCAAGCATTGTTCCATCTAAGCACCAATATGATGAAGCACCGTCTTGGTGCACCCCAGTCGCGCCCTCTTGCCGACTTTTTGCCTACAATCAGTATCAAAGCAAAGGACTTTGCCGCAGAGATGACCAGCGTGAACGTGCAGGCAAAAGACTTACAGGGCGAAGTTTCCATCACAAGGGAACATGTTGAAAACAACGCGGCTGTGCGTAAAATGCTTACCGAGCGCGGTATTATACCCGAAAGCCTCCCGCCTGCAGAAGATGTCAAAAAAGTAGAGCGTCGCTTGGCCAGCGAGGAAAAGAAGATGTTGAAGGGTAAAAAGAAGAAGAAAGATTAGACACCCAAGTGCGAGCAAAAACAAACCCTTCGCAGCCCTAGGAAGTGTCATTCAAGGATCAGAATTCTAAAACCAAAAATCCCTTATCTTTGCAACCAAATACAAACCGAAAGCTTCAATCAGAACTTGTGAAGTCCCGTTCATAACTCATTTAGGCACCGCCCCTTGCCACCACAATCTGTGACTGACGGCGCGGAGCTATGAAAAACTCTAGACAAACAAAACAAAATATACATCTAAAAATGTACCTAAAGCATTCTCTTAAAACAATTAAAACAATAACAAACAGAATATTTAATGCCAACCTACACCATCAATAATACCCGTATTG
>JAEEGL010918690.1_pt1 | contig 11497 bp, 6 predicted proteins | sample 9134231 | NCBI WGS metagenome assembly JAEEGL01 (sample SAMN16246548, study PRJNA631951) | gut metagenome | biome: gut microbiome; feature: rumen; material: fiber-attached | host: Bos | place: Iran: Karaj | collected 2018-10
AGATCAGGCTGAATGTAACCTCATCGTGGTGTCCTGCCCTGAACAGCGGGTCGTTCTCCATGTATGAGAGGAAGTCCCTTGTCCAGCCGTTGTTCCACTTAAAGTCAAATCCAAGTCCGCCGTCATCTATATCGTCAGTTACATGAGGCCAGCATGCAGTCTCCTTAGTAAGAAGGAGTTCTCCGGGGTTATCCTTGTGAATAACGCTTGTGAGCTGTTTGAGGAACTCAAGAACCTCAAGATTCTCATTGCCGCCGTAGATATTGGGGATCCACTCACCCGGTTTCCTGTCGTAATCAAGATAGAGGATCCTTGAAATATCCGATGACCTGATTCCATCCAGATGGAAGTTCTCAATCCAGAACAGCGCATTGGAAATAAGGAAGTTAGTCACCTCTTTCCTTCCGTAATCGAATATCAGATCGCCTGACCTGGGATGAATACCAATCCTGGGATCCGAGTACTCATAAAGCGTCCTTCCGTCAAAATCGCTCAGACCGCATGAGGACTTGGGGAAAAATGTGGGAACCCAGTCCATAAGGACTCTGATTCCCTCCTCGTGGCAGGCATTGACGAACTTCATGAAGTCCTGGGGGTCTCCAAAAGTGTCATCCAGTGAGAAGAAATTGAGGATATGGTAGAAATGTCCGGGTACATGCTTCATCACAGGCATGAGCTCGATAGTGTTAAAGCCGTGATTCTTGACATATTCAAGGACGTCGGTTGTTATCTCTTCCATGGTACTTCTGCCCTCATGTCTTCCAGCAAAAGCTTCAAGTGAAATCTCACAGATTGAGAGAGGATCCTCATCCTTGTTGAACTTCCTCCTTGCTGCGATCCACTTGTCATCGGTCCACTTGATGGCCTTGGTGTTGCCAATAACAGATATCATTCCGTTCTCGCCCTTGGACTTTACAGCGTAAGGGTCCGGTCTCTTTATAACAAGACCGCTTCTTGTCTTTATCTCAAACTGATATCCGTCGCCTTCTTTGGCTCCGGGGATGAATATCTCAAATACACCAATGGGATCGAGCCTGTGCATCTGGCACACTCTTCCGTCCCAGTCGTTGAAATCACCAATGACGCTGACCCTGGCTGCAGAAGGTGCCCATACAGCGAACTCAGTTCCTGCGATGCCGTTTCTGGTCATTGGGTGTGCACCAAGCTTCTCATAGATGCGGAAATGGATGCCGCTTCCGAGCTTGATGAAATCTTCTCTGTCCATGAGAGCATCAAAGGCATAAGGATCATAGACCGAAGTCTCTATTCCTTCTGTATCCTTGATGATGTAGTGGTATTTGAGCTTGTCCACATAGGGAACTATCGCAGCATAGAATCCGGCTTCGTCAGCCAGCTCCATGTCATAGCTCTTCTTGCTGTTCTCAACATAAACCTTGACAGAAAGAGCATCCGGATAAAAAGCCTGGATGAGACAGCTGCTTCCAACTTTGTGCGCCCCGAGTATCCTGTGGGGATCATCGCCGTCAGAATAGATGATCTCCTCTATCTCAGGCCAGTTCATCATTTTGTACAATTTGTTATTCACTTCAATACCTCCAATATAAAAGGCTAATTTATGAAATCACTCATTAAATTATACCATTAATATCATGAATAAATAACCCGCTCAGGAGCTTTGGCTCGAACCAGGTGGACTTTGGAGGCATAAGCCTTCCGGCATCAGCGACGTCAAAGAGCTCCGAAATCGATGTGGGGTACATGGAAAAAGCAAGCTTCATGTCGGAGTCAGCTCTCTTCTCAAGTTCCTTAAGTCCCCTTATTCCGCCTACAAAGTCAATCCTCTTATCAGTTCTTGGATCTCCGATGCCAAGTATAGGTGAAAGAACTTCATTCTGAAGGATAGATACATCCAGCCCCTCAACTGCATCGCTGCTGAGAATATCCTCATGAGCGCTGAGTCTGTACCAGGTCTTATCAAGATACAGGCCGAATTCTGCCTTCTTTGAGGGCTTAACAGCTTCGTTTTCTTTGGTTATGTCAAATTTTTCTTTTAACTTATCAAGAAACTCCTCAGATGTAAGTCCGTTGAGATCCTTGACCACACGATTGTAGTCCATGATCATAAGCTCACTGTCAGGGAAAAGAACTGACAGGAAGTAGTCAGACTGCTGCTTGCCGCGAAGAACTCCCTTTCCTTCTTCTCTAAGGCGAAGCCCCACCTTGACTGCGGAAGCGCATCTGTGGTGGCCGTCAGCGATGTAGATCTCGTTGATTGTGGTAAAGACTCTGCTGATCATGTTGTTCTCTTCCTCGTCCTCCATGATCCACACGCGGTTTCTCACACCGCCGTCGGATACAAAGTCATAGACAGGCTCATCAACAGTCTTGACTCTCTCCACGATCTCGCTTATGGTCTTATTTTCTCTGTAGCATAGGAAAATCGGCCCTGTCTGTGCCTTGCAGGTATAGACGTGTTCTATCCTGTCTTTTTCCTTCTCTTCTCTGGTATTCTCGTGCTTTTTGATCACATTGTTCAGATAGTCGTCGATTGACGCACAGGCAACAAGCCCTGTCTGGCTCCTGCCATCCATAGTGAGCTCGTAGATGTAATAACAGTTCTTTTCATCCTGCACAAAGTCCCCTTTTGCGATGCGGTCTCTGAGGACTTCTGCAGCTTTTTCATATACTTCTTTTGCATACATGTCATGCCCCTCTTCAAAGAAAGTCTCGGGGCGGTCGATTGCGAGGAAGGACTCGGGATTCTTTTCAACTTCTGCCCTTGCCTCCTGCCTGTTGTAAACGTCATAGGGAAGTGCCGCAATCCTGGAAACCTTGTCCTTCTGCGGTCTTATTGCAAGAAACGGTCTTATATCTGCCATAATTGCCTCCAATCATAATTATAGGAGAGACTTTGCTAAACAAAATCTCTCCCTGTATTGTACTATATTTTCTGAAAATTATGCATCTTTTCTAACTACTCTTACACGAATTACGCCTTCGACATCGGAAAGCTTCTTAACGATGTCGTCTGTAACAGTGTCCTCAAGGTCAATCAGGGTGTAAGCATAGTCCCCTTTGGACTTGTTGGTCATGTCAGAGATGTTCATTCCTGCGCCGCCGAGTACTGTTGTGAACTGACTGATCATATTGGCCACATTCTTGTGGAAGATGGCAACTCTCGGGCTCTTGCAGATGCCCATGTCGCATATCGGGTAGTTGACTGAGTTGTTGATGTTGCCGTTATCAAGGTAGTCCTTGAGTTCAAGAACAGCCTTAACAGCACAGTTATCTTCTGACTCCTCTGTGGATGCTCCAAGGTGAGGGATAACGATACATCCATCATGGCCTGCGATAACTGCATTCGGGAAGTCTGTTACATATTTTCTGATCTTGCCTGAGTTGATGCCGGCAAGTACGTCAACTTCGTTGCAGAGGATGTCTCTTGCGAGGTTGATGAGGATAACGCCCTTCTTCATCTTGGCAATTGCATCCTTGTTGATCATGCCCTTGGTTGCATCGAGAGCCGGAACATGGATTGTGATGATATCACACTTTGAGTAGATGTCATCCACGTTGGTAACGTGCTTAACATCAGAAGAAAGTCTCCATGCAGCATCTATGGAAAGATAAGGATCGTAGCCGTATACTTCCATTCCAAGCTGTCTAGCGGCATTGGCTACGCGGACACCGATGGCGCCAAGACCGATGATACCCAGCTTTTTGCCAAAGATCTCAGTTCCGGCAAATTTCTTCTTGGACTTCTCTGTGAGCTTGGCGATGTCAGGATCACCTGCGTTAGCCTTAACCCACTCTGTGCCTCCGATAATGTCTCTGGAAGCGATGAGCATTGCTGCAAGAACCATCTCTTTTACACCGTTGGCGTTAGCGCCGGGAGTGTTGAATACAACAATGCCTTTCTCAGCGCATCTGTCCAGCGGAATGTTGTTGACGCCTGCGCCTGCTCTTGCGATTGCAAGAAGGTTGTCAGAAAACTCCATCTCAAGCATGTTGGCGCTTCTTACGAGGATGCCCTCAGCATCATCTACGTTGTCAACAGCCTGATACTGATCATTGAAGTTATTGAGGCCGATCTTGGCAATGGGATTTAAACATTTATATTTGTGCATGAGTTTCTCCTTTTATTATGCGTTTTCTTTTTCAAACTTATCCATGAACTCTACAAGCTTCTTAACACCCTCGATTGGCATAGCGTTGTAGATACTTGCTCTCATTCCGCCTACGGTTCTGTGGCCTTTGAGGCTCACAAATCCGGCTGCAGTAGCTTCCTTGATGAAGTTGGCATTAAGGTCCTCGGAATCTGTAACGAAAGGAACATTCATGAGTGATCTGTCCTCAGGTCTTACTGTTCCCTTGAACATCTTGCTCTGATCAAGGTAATCATAGAGGATTGCTGCCTTCTCTTCGTTCCTCTTCTTCATCTCGGTAAGACCGCCCTGTGCCTTAAGCCACTTGAATACCAGGCCGCACATGTAGATGCTCCAGCAGTTAGGTGTGTTGTACAGTGATCCGTTGTCTGCCTGTGTCTTCCACTTCAGCATTGTAGGTGTGTAAGAAGGTACGTCATCAGTGATAAGATCCTCTCTTATAACACTGATAACAAGTCCTGCAGGTCCTACGTTCTTCTGAACTCCGCCGTAGATGACGCCATATTTGGTCACGTCAACAGGCTCTGAAAGGAAGCAGGATGAAACATCTGATACAAGGATCTTGCCCTTAGTGTTGGGAAGTGTCTTGAACTTGGTTCCGTAGATTGTGTTGTTCTCACAGATATATACGTAGTCGAGGTCGTCTGCAATATCAAGGTCAGAGCAATCAGGAATGTATGAGAAAGTCTTGTCAGCACTTGATGCAAGCTCAACTGCCTCACCGTACTTCTGAGCTTCCTGGTATGCCTTTTTGGCCCACTGACCTGTGATGATGTAGCCGGCCTTCTTGTTCTTCATAAGGTTGAGGGGCACAGCTGCGAACTGCTGGCTGGCGCCGCCCTGTAAAAAGAGCACCTTGTAATTGTCAGGAATATTCATAAGATCTCTGATATCCTGCTCTGCTGTCTGAATGACATTGTCAAAGGTCTTGGAGCGGTGACTCATCTCGTTGATGGACATTCCGCATCCGTTGTAATCAAGCATCTCTGCTGCAGCCTGTTTCAAAACCTCTTCCGGAAGCACTGCCGGACCAGCTGAAAAATTATAAACTCGTGACAATTTGGTACTCCTCCTCTTATAAATGATGATTTTTAAATGGCATTTTTTGAATATAGATTTTATTCTAATCGCATTTTTATTTTTGTCAATATTGTCATTCCATAATTAATGTTATTTAATTATTGTTTGATGTATTTTTGTCTGGGTGTTTTTTGCTGATGACCGGTTGTTAAAGGGAATTATTGGCTGTAAAACAGCAGAATAATGGTCAAGTTATGGTTGTTGTTATTATTGTTGTTATTATTGTTGCTTTATTATTATTTTTACTGTTGTTTTTATTATTGTTTTTATTGTTTTTTTATTGTTGTTTTCATTGTTGTTTTCATTGTTGTTTTCATTGTTGTTCTCATTGTTGTTCTCATTGTTGTTTTCATTTTTGTTATTTGTGTCGGTAAAAATATAAAAAACTGGATTCACTGGGATGGTCGATTGCACAAAAAACAGGCACACTTCTCTGATCTCTGATCTCTGATCTCTTATACATTGTATAAAATGTTTTTGTACCATATAGAGATATTTGTTACGATGGCACCCCGGTATGTTTTTTATACCTATGGGGTCTATTTTGGAAAAACAGCTCGTATAGTTACAAAAAATAGCGCTTATTTTTACATGAATTAATTATTCCGAGATATTTTTGATCTTTATTACTGCCAATTATCATCTGCCCTGCGCAGCTTTTTTTGATAGGTCAGCATACACTTGAAAAATAGGGGGTACCATCGTAACAAATCTTCATATCGGTACACTCGATTGTATGCAATCAATAAATTTCCAATAATAGCATCTGTTATTATTCCATTTTTGTAACTATAACCATCAAATTTTCAAAATGGACCCCAATTATGAAATTTGAGCTTTTGTAACGCTAAAATACTTTTTCAGTTTCATTGTGTTTCATACTACTTCCTCCTAAAACTGTGATAATTCCAGCGAAATGCTGATGCCTCCGTGAATACAGAAGCTTTACCCTGAATGGGAACATGAATCATGTTATCAACCACTTCTTAAGATTTACCGCCGAAATTTACTAATTTTTCTTCATAATTAAAAAATCCGGTGTCAAAGGCAGCACACTGCGCATTAACTCGTGCAGCCCTTGACACCGGATTGATTTATTATTGCTACAATCCAATGCATCGTAAAAAGCATATAATATGTGAAAAAATTATAGAACGCCAAAGAATCAGTAATACAGTATAACCGGCGTACCGACTTCCACCACATCCCACAGTACTTCAACTGAACTTAGCGGGCAGTTGATGCAGCCGTGTGAGCCGTCGGATTTGTAGATCTCTTCGCCGAATTTGCTGCGCCAGGTGGCATCGTGAATGCCGACTCCCTTGTTTACGCCGAGCCAGTAATTGACGTAGGAAACATAGTCGGCGCCCCGCAGATAAGTGTGATACCTCTTGTTATAAACAGGGAATATCCCGGTAGGAGTTCCTCTGCTCCTGTTGATGTTGCCGGTAACGACAGGCATGTCCATGCTGAGCTTCCCGTCAACATAGTAGTACAGCATCTGGTCTCCCATATTGATTTCTATATAGGTCTGGCCAAGATCCTTAATTGCATCATAGACCACTGCGCCCTTTGTAAGCACAAAATCCCTGTGACTTTCAGGGCTGTCTCCGGCGATTATCTCATCCTTGAGGTAGGCAAACTCTGTATCGATATCAAAAATCTTGCCGTCGCCCTTTCTGGACTCATTGACAATGACCGTCTTACCTTCGCCTTCCCTGTATTTCTCCAGCATCCAGGAAGTATCATATTTATCAGAGATACTCTTATAGAAAGCGTACATTCTGCTCTCGCTGATAACAGGCTCATAATCGCCTGTGGCAAGGATGCCTTCGATGACCTTGAGTTCGGTCACATCAGATAGTTCCTTCTCTTCCCCACCAATAATGAACAGTCCCTGACCGGGATTTTTTGCATCTACCTCTTCCGCCTTTGCAGCCGCAAGGTCAGATCTTGTAAGAATGAAATCACACATTTTACCCTTATTAAGTTTTATAATCTCATCGCCAACCGCATAGTCAATGTTTATATTCTGAATCCTGTCAATATTGTGGAAAAGAGCTATCTTATCCTCTGATCCGCTTCGAAGATCATAGTCCCTGTAGACATCATCAAGATTGGTAAGATCAAGAACCGGCTCTCTTTGGTACATTGCAGAGTACACTCTCTCGCTTATCTTATCCCTGTCAGGGATTGAAATTGAGGCATTTTCAAGGACGTATCCATCCGGACCTCTGTCGATTGTACACTCAAAGTCAGACGGATCTACAAAGATCTCCCAGTCAGATATTTTTTCATTAAGCCTTTCCCTGTCAATGAAAATCGAAGGTTCATAATCCGCCGACATGTTTTTAAACACATAAACTCCCCATGCAAAGGGATTTCTGTTACTGAAAACTTCATTCAGTGACTCTGTATAGTCAACTGTCATTACAACATCAGAAGCGCTCACAAACAGCCGTGCCCCGCTCTTATCGATGACAGCGACTCCGTCATAAGGACTCTGAGCACAGAGCTCATCATTGACCTCATATACAGTTTTGCCTGTGCAGTAAATGCCATTTATCCATGTAAAACAGGGAAATCCGTCCATGTAATAAACTCCCAGGAGGCAATAGCCTGCGCCCAGGAGTATTACAAGGGCGATGGCGGCGATTATACCGACACGAAACGCCTTTTTCATATATTTTTTTATCCCCTCATAACTACTTTATATCAAATAGAACCATCTCCATTGACTCCGTCGAGTCCAAAAGGAGTCAAACAGAACCGTCCCCATTGACTCCCTGTGGACTTAGTCCAGTGGAAGGTCGGATGCATCGAAGGCTTCGCTGATGGATGCGCCTGCGGGAACCATAGGGAAGACCTTGTCGTCCTCTTCGATAAGACAGTCGATCAGGACTGGCTTTTTGGATGCGATTGCTTTCTTAAGTGCAGGAACAACCTCTGATTTCTTGGTCACTCTTATCGCCTCGCAGCCAAGTCCCTCTGCAACCTTGCAGTAGTCAACGTTGTCGGTAAAGACTGTCTGTGAGTAGTGTTTCTGGTAAAAGAGTGTCTGCCACTGTCTCACCATTCCGAGAACGTGGTTGTTGATCACGATCTCAATTATGGGAAGGCCGTATCTTGAAGCGGTTGCAAGTTCGTTCATGTTCATCCTGAAGCACCCGTCGCCTGCAATATTGACGCAGAGCTTGTCAGGATTGCCGACCTGTGCTCCGATGCAGGCTCCGAGACCGTAGCCCATGGTTCCAAGTCCGCCTGATGTAAGGAATGTCCTTGGTTTGTTGAACTTATAGTACTGGGCAGTCCACATCTGGTGCTGTCCCACATCTGTTGAGATGATGGCATCTCCCTTGGTCAGCTTATAGAGCTCCTCGATGATGTAAGGGCAGGTCAGTTTGCCATTCTCATAGCTAAGCGGGAATTTCTTTTTGTAATCGTCAATCTTCTTTATCCATTCAGGATGCTGCACAGGTTCAATCCTTGAGTTGAGCACCTTCAGAACCTCTTTGAGATCTCCTATTACTGACACATTGGTCCTTATGTTCTTGTTGATCTCAGCGGCATCGATGTCCACCTGCAGGATCTTGGCCTTTGTGGCAAAAGTCTTGGCGTTGCCGATAACCCTGTCTGAGAATCTGGCGCCGAGAGTGATCAGAAGGTCGCACTCACTCACTCCGAAGTTGGATGTTTTGGTGCCGTGCATTCCTATCATACCGGTATAGAGCCTGTGATTAGCGTCCATTGCGCCCTTACCCATAAGCGTGTCACAGACAGGAGCGTCAATCGTCTCAGCAAACTTCTTGAGTTCTTCGGATGCGCCTGAGATAACAGCACCGCCGCCCACATAGATATAGGGTCTCTTGGCAGTCTTAATAAGCTTGAGCGCAGCCTTGATGTCATCCTCAGTGAACTTGCATACCGGCTCCTCTTCGCTTATCTGTACAGGTCTGTAATCGCAGGATGCAGCAGTCACATCCTTGGTTATATCGACGATCACCGGACCCGGACGCCCTGTTCTTGCAATCCTGAAGGCCTTTCTGATAGTGTCCGCAAGCACCTTGATATCTTTTACAATATATCCGTGCTTGGTGATGGGCATCGTAATACCTGCGATATCTACTTCCTGGAAGGTATCCTTGCCAAGAAGAGGCAGGTTGACGTTGCAGGTTATTGCCACCATGGGAACAGAGTCCATATATGCTGTCGCAATTCCGGTTACCAGATTTGTTGAACCGGGGCCGCTGGTTGCAAGGCACACACCGACTTTTCCGGTGGATCTGGCATAGCCGTCAGCCGCATGGGCAGCTCCCTGCTCATGTGATGTCAGTATATGTAAAAAATCACCCTGCTGCTTATACAGTTCATCATAAATATTAAGAATTGTTCCCCCGGGATATCCAAAAACAGTGTCTACCCCCTGTTCCTTCAAACACTCAAGAACTATCTGCGATCCTGTAAGAACCATTTTTCCATACTCCTCCGAAAGCCCCAAGGGACGCCTTTAAACCTTTAAGCCTATAAGCCTTTAAGGCATCCTCTCAGGACAGATTTTTAAAATCATATTTTTCAAAAGACATTATTTGGCCTTAGGTACTTCCAATATAGCGCCCCTGTTGCCGCTGGTAACCATCTCGCGGTATCTTGCAAGATATCCTGTGTTTACTTTGGGCTCTCTTGGCTGCCACTTTTCCCTTCTCTTAGCCAGCTCCTCATCGGAAACCTTGACATTGAGGGCATTGTTAGGGATATCGATGCTGATGATATCACCTTCCTCAACAAGAGCTATAGGTCCGCCTACTGCAGCTTCAGGAGATACGTGTCCGATTGATGCTCCTCTGCTTGCTCCGGAGAATCTTCCATCTGTAATAAGAGCAACAGTTGAACCGAGGCCTCTTCCTGCAATGGCTGATGTGGGATTGAGCATCTCTCTCATTCCCGGGCCGCCCTTAGGTCCCTCATAGCGGATTACAACCACATCTCCGTCTACGATCTTACCTGTAAGGATTGCATCGATGGCATCCTCCTCACAGTCGAATACTCTTGCGGGGCCCTCGTGAACCATCATCTCAGGTACAACAGCTGACTTCTTGACGATACCTGTATCGGGAGCAAGGTTTCCCTTAAGAACGGCGATACCGCCAGACTGCATGTAAGGATTCTCGATAGGTCTGATAACTTCGGGATTCCTGTTGGCAGCACCCACAAGATTCTCCTTAAGAGTCTTGCCTGTGGCAGTTATAATATCCAGATTGAGCAGATCCTTCTTGACCAGCTCAGACATTACGCCAAGTACTCCGCCCGCCTCGTTGAGGTCCTCCATGTATGTGGGACCTGCAGGTGCAAGGTGGCACAGATTGGGTGTTCTTGCGGATACTTCATTGGCGATCTCCATGTTCATGTCAACTCCTGCCTCATGAGCGATCGCAGGGAGATGGAGCATGGTATTGGTAGAACATCCAAGAGCCATATCCATTGTCATGGCATTCATGAAAGCATCTTTGGTCATGATGTCGCGAGGACGGATATCGTTCTTTATAAGATTCATAACAGCATAGCCTGCCTGCTTGGCAAGTCTGATCCTTGCGCTGTATACAGCAGGGATTGTTCCGTTTCCGGGAAGTCCCATTCCGATAGCCTCAGTCAGGCAGTTCATGGAGTTTGCAGTATACATTCCGGAGCAGGAGCCACATGTAGGACATCCCTTCTCCTCATACTCGCAGAGCTTCTCATTGGTCATCTTGCCTGCAGATACGCTTCCTACAGCCTCAAACAGTGAAGAAAGTGATGTCTTGTGTCCGTCAATCCTTCCTGCAAGCATCGGGCCTCCGGATACAAAAACTGTAGGTATGTTGACCCTTGCGGCTGCCATCAAAAGCCCCGGAACATTCTTGTCGCAGTTGGGAATGCAAACCATTCCGTCAAATGCATGTGCCTTGGCAAGGCATTCTGTGCTGTCTGCAATAAGGTCTCTTGTGACCAGCGAGTACTTCATTCCCACGTGTCCCATGGCAATTCCGTCGCAGACTGCGATTGCAGGTACAACAACAGGCATTCCGCCGGCCTCTGCAACTGCCAGCTTAACGGCCTCAGTGATCTTGTCAAGGTTCATATGTCCGGGAACGATCTCGTTGTAGGAGCTTACTATTCCGACAAGGGGTTTATTTCTCTCTTCCTCGGTAAAGCCCAAAGCGTTGAACAAACTTCTGTGGGGTGCCTGCTGCAGCCCCTTAAAAACTCTGTCACTATTCATTGCCATAATACACTCTCCTTTTATTTGGTATATA
>JAEEGL011394159.1_pt1 | contig 11497 bp, 11 predicted proteins | sample 9134231 | NCBI WGS metagenome assembly JAEEGL01 (sample SAMN16246548, study PRJNA631951) | gut metagenome | biome: gut microbiome; feature: rumen; material: fiber-attached | host: Bos | place: Iran: Karaj | collected 2018-10
GGCGGGGAGCATCACCGGATTGCCCGGGAAGGGCAGCGGATTCGGCAGCGGTACAACGAACTGATCGACATCATGGCCATCAGGGGGATGGACGAACTGGCGGAAGAGGACAAGCTGCTGGTGACCCGGGCCCGGAAAATCCAGCGCTTCCTGAGCCAGCCGTTCTTCGTCAGCGAGAAGTTTACCGGCCTGCCCGGCGTTTATGTCCCGCTGAGCGAGACCCTTCGCGGTTTCCGGGAAATCATCGAGGGCAAGCACGACGACCTGCCCGAGAGCGCGTTCCTCTTCGTGGGAACCATCGATGAAGCTGTGGAAAAGGCGAAGAAAGGCGGCAAAGCGTGAAAACCTTCCCATTGATCATTTCCTCCCCGGACGGAGACCTGTTCCGCGGGGATGCGGAGATGCTGATTCTCCGCGGCACGGAGGGCGACCTGGCCGTGATGGCCGGGCATGTGCCTTTTGTGACGGCCGTGGTGAAGGGCCGGTGCGCCGTGATCACGGAAGAGGAACGGAAGGAAGGCACCATCGAGGAAGGCCTGCTGACGGTGGACCCGAAACAGGTGACCGTACTGACTTCCGCTCTGGAATGGAACAAATAAATCAACGCGACGGACAGGCTGAGTCCGTCGCGTTTTCATGATCATCGGTTTATGATTCCCGGGGAAAAGGAGAAGAGAAGGATATGGATACACTGGAACGGTTTCTGACATTTGCGGAGGGGAGTCCGACGGCGTTTCACGCGGCGGAAAACCTGGCGGATATGCTGCGGGAGGCCGGGTATACGGAGCTGAAGGAGACGGACCCGTGGCTGGTGGATGCCGGAGGCAAATACTTTGTTCTCCGGAACGACGCGGCGGTGATTGCTTTCGCGGTGCCGGACACAGGCTTCGCGTCCTTCCGGATCGTGGCGGCGCACGGGGATTCGCCGGCTTTCAAACTGAAGGAGCGGTTTGAGGACAAGGCGGAAGCATATGTACGCGTGAACGTTGAAAAATACGGCGGGATGATCATGTCCTCCTGGATGGACCGGCCGCTGTCCGTGGCCGGGAGACTGGCAATCCGGGAAGGGGACACGGTCGTCAGCCGGCTCGTGAACCTGGACAGGGACGCGCTGATGATTCCGAATATGCCGATTCATTTTAACCGGGAAATCAATGATGGCTATAAGTATGACCCGCAGACGGATATGATGGCCCTGTACGGAGACGGGGAAAGCGCGGGCGGCCTGATGAAGGAGATCGCGGCGGCGGCCGGAACAGAACCGGAGCGGATCGTAGGCCACGATCTGTTCCTGTACAGCCGCCAGAGCGCCAGCGTCTGGGGCGCCGGGGACGCGTATTTTTCCTGCGGACGGATTGACGACCTGGAGTGCGCCTTTGCCGCGGTGGCTGCGATGATCCGGAGCACACCCCGGGACGCGGTGAACGTCTGCGCGGTGTTTGACAACGAGGAAGTCGGGTCGGGCAGCCGTCAGGGAGCGGATTCCGGATTCCTGTACGATACGCTGACCCGGCTGGGCTTCGCACTCGGCGCGTCCGACGGGGAAATCCGGGCGGCGATGGCCGGAAGTTTCATGGTTTCCGCGGACAACGCGCATGCCGTTCATCCCAACCATCCGGAGAAATACGACAAACAGAACCGGGTATATATGAACAAAGGCGTCGTGATCAAGCACAACGCCAACCTGAAGTATACAACGGACGCCATGGCATCCGCGAAGTTTGCCCTGATCTGCGAAAAGGCCGGCGTTCCCGTCCAGCATTTCGCGAACCGGTCGGATATCGCCGGCGGATCCACACTGGGCCACATTTCCGGGACGCACGTATCCGTCGAATGCGTAGACATCGGGCTGGCCCAGCTGGCGATGCATTCCCTGTATGAAACTGCCGGAACAAAGGATGTGGAGCTGCTGGTCACCGCGCTGGAAGCGTTTTATTCATAACCGCTGCTCCATGGTGGTATAAAGCGGCGTCATGCCGAGCTTCTGATAGAAACCGAACGCTTTTTCATTAAAATTCCACGCGTGAAGCGTAACCCGGGCGCAGCCGCTGTCCCGGGCCAGACGAACCGCCCGGTCGTACAGCCGCTGTCCGATGCGCTGTCCCCGGGCGGTTTCGTCAACGCACAGGTCGTCGATATACAGCGTGCGGACCGGGCGCAGGGAAGCGGTTTCCTTTGTTTCCTCAAACACGCAGAACACATAGCCCAGTACCCGGTCCGCCGGAGCGAAAACAAAGACCGGGCGAGCGTCGTCCGCCAGGATCTCCCACAGTTCCGCGTCCGTATACTTGATACCGCCGGACTTGAACAAGTCCGGCCGCCCATCCGCATGCAGCTGGTTGACCTGGTACAGGAGATGTTTGATGCCGTTCAGATCCTTTTCTTCCGCCCGCCGGATATCCATGCGGATCGCCTCCCTCGCTTTTTCATCAATTAATATATCATGAAAACGGGCGGAAAACCCATGAAAAACAAGCGGAAAACATCATATATAAAATCGGATATGCTACAATAATGCATCCGAAGGAAAGGGGGCAGCCGCATATGGGGCCGGAAGAAGCGGATCTGCTGCGGAATGAAAAGCAGCGCCTTCGCGGGGAAATCCGGACGGCGGCGGCCGCGCTGCCGGCGGATTATTGCCGGGAGGCTTCCGGACGGATTGCGGAGCAGGTGCTGGGGCTGGAAACCTACCGGAAGGCGAAGGTCGTGATGATGTACGCGAGCCTGCCGGAGGAGCCGGATACCCGCCCGCTGATTGAAGATGCTGTCCATGCCGGGAAGACGGTGCTGCTGCCCCGGTGTGTGAGTCCGGAACGGATGATTGCCCTGCCCTTTACCGGCTGGGAGAACATGGAACACGGTTGGCTGGATATCCTTGAACCGGTGATGCCGGCGGAAGGGACGGAGATTCCCGCGCCGGATCTGATCCTGGTGCCCTGTGTGTCAGCGTCTCCGGACGGACGGCGGCTGGGCCACGGCGCCGGATACTATGACCGGTTCCTGGCCGGGCAGCGGGCGGAAACTGTATGCCTCTGCTTCCGGCGGCTGGCGCGGGAAGATATCCCCGTCGGCGCGACAGACCGGCGGATGGACCGGGTCATCATGGATTGAGCGCCTCCTATTGACGCTTGTCCGTACAAAGAGTAAACTGAACCCTGATAACAGGGGAGGAGCCGAGCATGAAAAGGACGGTATTTACAGGCGCGGCCAGCGCGATCATTACGCCGTTCAACGCGGACGGCGTGGATTACGACGCGCTGGGCCGGCTGATTGATTATCAGGTTGAACGGGGAATCAACGCGATCGTCGCTACCGGGACCACCGGTGAAGGCAGTACCCTGTCGGACAGGGAGCATGAGGAAGTGACTGCCTTCTGCGTGAAGCGGATTGCCGGACGGGTGCCGCTGATTTCCGGCACCGGATCCAACGATACCGCGCACGCGATCGAGCGGACGAAGACAGCCTGCAAAGCCGGCGCAGACGCGGTGCTGCTGGTGACGCCCTATTACAACAAAACCACCCAGCGGGGACTGATCGCCAGTTTTACCGCGATCGCGGATGAGAGCAGCGTTCCCTGTATCCTGTACAATGTACCGTCACGGACGGGGCTGAATATGCTGCCGGAAACGCTGGCGGTGCTGGCGAAGCATGAGCGGATTTCCGCCGTGAAGGAATCCTGCGGCAGTGTGAGCCAGATCGCGAAAGCGCGTCTGCTGTGCGGGGACGACCTGGACATCTATTCCGGCAACGACGATCAGGTGGTACCGATCCTGAGCCTCGGCGGGAAAGGCCTCATCTCCGTGATTGCGAACATCCTGCCGGCGGAGACGGCGGATATCTGCGCCCGCTTTTTCCGGGGCGACGTACAGGGCGCGGCGGCCTTGCAGCTGAAATTGCTGGAGCTGATGAACCAGCTGATGATCGAAACCAATCCGATTCCGGTGAAGGCGGCCTGCGCGGCGCTGGGGTTCTGTGAGAACCGCCTGCGGCTGCCGCTGGTGCCGATGGAGGAAGGAAACCGGCAGAAGCTGCTTGAATTGATGAAGGAACAGGGACTTGAGGTCAGTGTCCGCGACTGACAAGCGCAGCGAAGTCATGATGATAAGTCAGCGCTTCATCACCGGGACGAATCACATACAGAGGAGAGCGGGTAACACGACCCATGTTACAGGAATCTGCGATTGATGAGCCGCAGGCGAAATCAGAGCAGATATGACGATCACAGGAGGTACAGGCATGAAAATAATCCTTTGCGGTTATGCGGGCCATATGGGCCGGGAAGTCCGGGAGTGCGCGGCACGCGCGGGCGTGGAAATCGTGGCCGGCGTGGATCCGATGGCGGAGCCGGAAGGCGTATGCGTCCGCTCCTTTGACGAATGTACGGCGGAAGCGGACGTCATTATCGACTTCAGCCACCACAGCATGACCAACGCGCTGATGGATTTCGCGGTGAACCGGAACCTGCCGGTGGTCCTGGCGACCACGGGACAGACGGAAGATGAGAAAGCCCGGATCCGGGCGGCGGCGGAACTGGTTCCGGTTTTCCTGGCGGCCAATTACAGCCTCGGTATCGCTGTGCTGACGGACCTGGTGAAACGGGCGGCCGCACTGTATCCCGACGGGGAAATCGAAATCGTGGAACAGCATCATGACCGGAAGCTGGACGCGCCCAGCGGAACGGCGCTGTCGTTGTTCAGCGCGGTGAAGGACGTCCGTCCCGGCGCGACAGCAAATATGGGCCGTTCCGGCCAGGGAAAGCGGACGCCGGATGAAGTGGGGATCCATGCGATCCGGATGGGGAACATCGTCGGCGTCCACGAAGTGATGATCGGCACCCAGAACGAACGGATCACGCTGAAGCATGAAGCTTTCAGCCGGGGCGTGTTCGCGGAAGGCAGCCTGAAAGCGGCTTCCTTCATGATCGGAAAGAAACCCGGCGTCTATGATATGAAAGACCTGTTGAAGGAAGGGGAATAACCTATGAAGATCGGCATTTACGGATACGGCAACCTGGGGCGCGGCGTGGAACTGGCAATCCGCCAGAACCCGGATATGGAACTGGTAGGCATATTCACCCGGCGGGATCCGGCTGCGGTGAAGACACTGACAGGCGCGCCGGTATACGCGGCGGACACAGCGGCGGATTTTGCGTCCGAGATCGACGTGATGATTATCTGCGGCGGCAGCGCGTCGGACCTTCCGGTGATGACGCCGCTGCTGGCCCGGAATTTCAACGTCATCGATTCTTTCGATACCCATGCCCGGATTCCGGAGCATTTCGCGAATGTGGACCTGGCGGCGTTCCAGACCGGCCATACCGCGCTGATCAGCGCGGGATGGGATCCCGGCCTGTTCTCGCTGGCCCGCCTGCTGATGAACGCGGTGCTGCCGGACGGAAAGGATTACACCTTCTGGGGCCGGGGCGTCAGCCAGGGCCACAGCGACGCGATCCGCCGGATCCCCGGCGTGAAGGACGCCCGGCAGTATACCGTTCCGGTGGAGGACGCGCTGAACCGGGTTCGCAACGGAGAGAATCCGGAGCTGACCACCCGCGAGAAGCATACCCGGGAATGCTATGTGGTGGCGGAAGAAGGCGCGGACAAGGCGCTGATCGAAAAGCAGATCAAGGAAATGCCGAATTATTTCGCGGACTATGATACCACCGTCACCTTCATCACCGAAGAAGAGATGAAACGTGATCACGCGGAACTGCCCCACGGCGGGCAGGTGATCCGCTGCGGCAATACCGGGAAGGACAACGGGCACCGCCATGTGGTGGAATTCTCCCTGAAGCTGGATTCCAACCCGGAGTTTACCGCGTCGGTGCTGGTCGCCTGCGCCCGTGCCATCGGCCGGATGCATGACCGGAACATCTTCGGCTGCAGGACGCTGTTCGATATCGCGCCGGCGGATCTGTCCCCGATGAATCCGGAGGAAATGCGGAAAAAGCTGCTGTAAGAGAGGGCCGGGTTACATAGATCTAAGAGATCGGGATGAAAAAAGAATGGACTGTGACGATCACAGCCCATTTTTTTTCGGTATATTCAATTACCGGACGTCAGATTTGTAATCACTTTCTTAACAGATTCCGTGAACTCCTCTGCTTTATTCTCGTCGTTAATCATGATCAGGCCGTTATCTCCATATTTAACAACAATCAGGAATGTCATGCCGAAAGGCAGTTGATCCTGAATGGTCTCATAGTTTGAGCTGATTATATACGCATAGTAAAGCATATGCTCCAGGTTCAGGTCAGTATAGGAAACGGCCTCATATAAACGATAATTTTCAGCGCCTTCGGTTATTTCCCTGCTTGTAATGATGTCTTTGACGTCAACGTTGTTAGCCGTCAATTCATCGACAGGTACGTCATTGATTGAAGCAATGATGACGCTGCCGTTATCAAAATATATTTGGCAGACGATATCGACCGGCGTAGGAGGTGTATTATCTGAAACAGCTTTTGCGTCTTCCACTGTTTTTACCTCAGCATAAAGACTGCTGCCCTTTTTTTCCGGAATACTTTCTGACAGTGGTTTTTCCATCAGAGTCCGCAGGGTTTCAAAGGCATCTTCCGCTTCGGATTTCGTTTCTTCTTCGCCCAGGCCGGCAACCGGCAGCAACGCCACGGCGGTCAGAAGCAACATGGCGAGCATTCTTTTGAACATTTTCATTTTATCAGTTCCTTTCTGCCTGTTCTGCTATATTTCATTCACTGCTTTCCGGCGTCCGTACAGGGCGCGGTAGCGGGTGGGAGTGCAGTTCTTATGATTCCGGAAAACCCGGTTGAAGGTAGCGATACTTCCGAAACCGGCTTCCGTGGCGACCTCGCCGACGGGCTTGTCCGTGTTGACGAGCAGATTGACCGCTTCGTTGATCCGTTTAACCATCAGATAGTCGGAATAGGAGATGCCGAAATAGTTTTTGAACGCCCGGGAGAAGTAGTACCGCGAGTATCCGGTAAAGGATGCGACCTGCTCCAGGGAAATCTCCTCCATATAGTGCTCGCCGATATAACTGACGGCCATGTTCATGATCTGCGGATCGATGAGCCGGCGCTCCTCTTCCGCGGGAACAACGCTGAGGGCGAGTTCTTCCGCCAGCCGGGCATAGACCTGCAGCAGGCAGGCGTAGCACCGGGTGTTCCACATCGGCTTTTCCTGGAAGTAGCAGTCCACCAGCTCGTGGAGGAGCCGGGCAATTTCCATATGGGTTTCCGACTGGTTCTGCAGGTAAACCGGATGCTGTGTGATCGCATAGGCCTGCTGCATGTCTACCAGGCTGAAAAGCGGCGCCGGCTCAAAGAGAATCAGGTAGCGGAGGATTCCGTCTCCCTCGGATAATTCATGAAGCGTGTTGGCGGGAATAATCAGGATCTCGTCCGGCTTTATCCGGTATTCCCGGTCCGGCGTATTCACAACGGAAACGCCCTGGCTGGGCATGATAATCTCCACCGCGGAGTGGGTATGCGCCTCAAAATGGGAGGGCTGGTCGGAAGGCCAGACGCGGATGGAGGAATGGTCCGGATAGGTGATAAACTCCTGCTGCCCCTGCATGACGCGGAAACCGTCCGGGAACCGGGCTTTCCGGGGCTGGTTCCGGAGTACCGTTTGTACAGCCATTCCTCTCACCTCCTCTGTGTCTGTCAGTTGAATGAATTAACCCTTTACGCTGCCCAGCGCCATACCGGTGACGAAATACTTCTGCAGGAAGGGATATACCACCAGGATCGGCAATGCGGTGACCACGGTGGTGGCGCACTGGACGGTCCGGGAGTTGACGGTTGTCTTGGCCATTTCAGCAGCGGCTGCCGAGCTGGTCTGGGCCAGGCTGGCGGTCATGCTGGCAGTGGCGATCTTACCCTTCAGCACGTATTGCAGGGTATGCAGGCTCTTGACGCTGTCGTTGTACAGCATGGTATCAAACCAGGAGTTCCAGCTGCCGACCGCGATGAACAGGGCCACGGTGGCCAGCACCGGCGCGCACAGCGGGAAGATGATCTGCCAGTAGATCCGGATATCTCCCGCGCCGTCGATGCGCGCGGATTCCACCAGCTCGCCCGGCAGGGACGCGATATAGGTCCGGATGATGATCATATTGAAGCAGGAATACATGGTGGGGATAATATAGACCCAGAACGTATTCCGCAGGCCGAGGGTCTGGCTGATCAGCAGGAAGTTCGGAATCAGGCCGGCGTTCACATACATGGTCAGCACCATAATCAGGGTAATCGGCTTGCCCAGCTTGTATTCCTTCCGGGTCAGGGTGAAGGCCAGCATACCGGTCCAGAACAGGTTCAGGATGGTGGTAATGATGGTTTTGGAGACGGATATCTTCGCGGCGCCGAGCATATAGTTATCCAGGATATCCCGATAGCTCTTGGTGGTGAATTCCTGCGGGATCAGGCCGACCTTGCCGCGGCTGGCGGCGTTGCCGCTGGAGAAGGAATAGGCCACCGTGTTCAGAACGGGATAGAGGGTAACGATCATCAGTACGATCAGGATGACGGTATTGATGATCGGGAAGCCCAGATCTCGCTCATACCGGAAATAATACAGGAGCACAACAAACAATACGACAATAAGAGCAAGCGCGGTATAGTATAGGATACGCCAGATGAAATTGCTTCCGGGAATCTCAGCATCATTGGCCGTTGCATGCATATAAGCGGTCACCGACGCCATAACGCGGTTTTCTTTTTTACCATTAACCTCGACTTTTTTCTTCAGTCTTAAAACAGTCGGGTAGGGATTCAACGTACTGTCGTCTTCTTTATTGGGCACCCAGATAATATCCTCATCACTTGTGTAGAAACTGAAAGTGATGATTCCGTCCGCGAGACCGGAAGCGACTAATTTTGTGTTTTCTTCGGTATCGCTGCTCGCCTCAGACGCTTGCTCGTCGCCGGTATTATCGGTCTCTTTTTCGCTTTCCGCCTGATCGATGTAGGTCTTGATTGATTGAATGTCGATAACGACAGGAACTTCTGTGTTGCCGTCGTCAGAAGAATCCGGATCGCTTTCGCTGCTGTTGATAATGATTTCCGGCTGTCCAAGCTGTTCGGCAGTGAATGTTTCAGGGAAATCGTCAAAGTTGTTTCCGGCTGTCATGATTTTTTCCGTACCGTCGACTTCATACGGGAAGTATTTGGGATTGATGCGGATCAGCGCGTCGTTCTGATTGGTGATCAGGACAGTCAGGAAAACCACAACAGCTGTCAGCGCGGCTGATACGCCCAATACGGCTAACCGGATCAGTCGCTGTCTGGCGCGGTCCTTGGACAGGATTTTTTTCGCTTTCAGGGTATAGGCCAGAACTCCAAGCGCCGCAATCAGCAGCACAATGAAGACCAGCCGGATAATCTGAAGCCGGGAAATAGCGTCGTCGGCTTTCTTGAGGTCCACGTCCGTTGCCCGGAAAAGACTGATCTGTCCGGAAGCGCCGACGACCGTATATTGGATGAACATATACCGGCTCATCATCTTGTCGAGCAGGACGGCGTACTCGTTTGATTCGTCAAATTTGACAGTATCGGATCCTTTTTCGGTAAAGTAGTCGGCCGGGAGGCCGTTGTAATTGATGAATTCGGGCGTATATTGCAGGGCAGTGAGGGCAGCTGCAGCTTCTTCGGCAGCGGCGACGGCCTCTGCATCGTCCGGAGCAGCTTCTGCGGCGGCGGCAGTTTCTTCGGCAGCTTTGGCGGCTTCATCGATGGAGGCGGCCCAATCCGCCTTTGTCTCGTCGATGTTTACCTGCTTTGCCTTAAATACGACAAACGCGTTGCCGTCTTCGGTTTCAAGCACAATTTTGTCAGAGCCGTTTTTGATTTTGTTAACGTGGTTTGATTTTACGACAGTGAACCAGTAGTCGTCCGCCAGCACGCCTGAACGCCGCAGCAGGATCAGGTGCCGGTCGTTGAGCGTTGTGTAATTATCTTCTCCGTTTGGCTGCCGGAATTCAATATTTTTACTTTTGTTGGTGATATCGATATAATCAGCACCGGCCGCGTCTTTTATGATATTGGCGCTTTCGTACGCCTCAAGCGGTGCGGTGGCCAGATTGTTTGTTATGACCATGACGGCAGCCAACAGCACAAGCAGGATTCCCGCGATGATCAGCGACCAGGTGATCTGTTTCTTGCTCATTCTGGCATGGCGCCGGAGGGTATCCGGGATGTCGCGGAGACCGCGTTTATCTTTTTCGAACTCGATCGGTGCGTCCATTTTAATCTTCTTGCTCATATCGTTTCTCCTCCTTTCGCCGCCGTCACATCAGCGAGTCTTCGCCGAGCCGTTTGGCGATGAAGTTGGCGCCTGTGAGCAGGATAACGGCAATCACGCTCTTGAAGATACCGGCGGCGGTAGCCAGGCCGATATTGGTTTTCTGTGTGCCGTAATCCAGGACGTACAGGTCGATCGTATATCTGACTTCGTTAATAATTTCCGGTCCCAGCAGGTACTGGATTTCAAAACCGGTATCCAGCAGGTGGCCGATATTCATAATCAGCAGGATAATAAAGGTGGATTTGATTCCGGGGAGGGTGACGTGCAGGATGCGCTGGAAACGGCCGGCGCCGTCAATGGCGGCCGCTTCGTAAAGGCTGGGGTCGATACCGGTCATGGCGGAAATATAGATGATGGTGCCCCATCCGACTTCTTTCCATACGTTGACCACGCCGACGATCCACCAGAAATATTCTTTTTTGCCGAGCCAGTCGACTTCACGGGGAGCAAAGCCCATGCCGTGCAGCAGCTGGGTGATGACGCCGTCGTTGGAGAAGATGATCTTCGCGATACCGACGACAATTACCATGGACAGGAAATGCGGCAGGTAGGTAACGGTCTGGACGGTCCGCTTGAAGGCTTTGTTCCGGACTTCGTTCAGCAGGAGCGCCAGGAGAATGGCGGACACGGTGCCGAACACCAGGTTGATGATGCTCATGGCGATCGTGTTCCGGATGCTTTCCATAAAGGTGGGTTTGCTCAGCGGATCGAACAGGTCCGTGAAATTCTTGAAACCGTACCAGTCAGCGCCGGTGCCGTCCAGGAAGGACTGCAGGGTACCGCGTTCCTTGCTGATGTCCTTGAAGGCGTTGATCCAGCCCCACATCGGCGCGTAATTGAAGAGAAGCACATAAAGCAGCATGGGCACGGACATCAGCATCAGCTGCCACTGCTTGCCGAGCGTGCTGAAAAAGCCCTTCTTATTCCGATTCTCAAGCCTCTGCGTTCCGAGGCCGTTTGTGACACTGGTCATGTCCAATACCCCTTTCCGAAAAATCAGAGGGGAGAGAGCCCCTCTCCCCTCTGATTTGTATGGTTTCAACCCAAATTACTGATTGTCCAGAACCTTGTGGGCTTCCTTGATAACCGCTTCCTGCATGTAAGCGCCGAACTCGTCGCAGTAGGGCTTGATTTCTTCGACGAAAGCATCCCACTTGGCGTCGAACTCAGCCGGATCGCACATGATCAGCTCGGGCAGGCGGACATCCTGAACC
>JAEEGL011957245.1_pt1 | contig 11497 bp, 10 predicted proteins | sample 9134231 | NCBI WGS metagenome assembly JAEEGL01 (sample SAMN16246548, study PRJNA631951) | gut metagenome | biome: gut microbiome; feature: rumen; material: fiber-attached | host: Bos | place: Iran: Karaj | collected 2018-10
ATGATTATATTGCAAAGATAAGGAAAATAGTTTGTAAATTTGCACCGGTTTTTGATAACTATTGTTTTTTATGGATAAAAAAGAGAGATTGTCAGTACTATTCGATTTCGATGGTGTAGTGATGGACACAGAGTCACAATACAGCGTGTTTTGGCACCGGATAGGCGTTGAGTATCTGCAGCACGACAATTTGGAACAGATTATCAAAGGACAGACCCTGACTACCATATTCAATACATACTTCAAAGGATTAGAAGACCAATGGGAAACCATTGACGAACAATTGAAATATTTTGAGCAGCATATGAAGTATGAATATATTGATGGGTTTGAGGATTTTCTGCACGATTTAAAAGCTCATGACGTGATGACGGCTGTGGTGACCAGTTCTGATGAAGGGAAAATGTCTGCTGTATATGCTGCTCATCCTGAAATACCCCAACTGTTTGATTGCATCTTCACTGCTGAAATGTTCACAAAATCAAAGCCAAATCCTGATTGCTATTTGTTGGGAATGAGAACTTTTGGCACAGATGCTGCACACACTTTCGTGTTTGAAGATTCCTTTAACGGACTGAAATCAGGTTTGGCGTCTGGAGCTACTGTTGTAGGTTTAGCAACCACTAATAAGGCAGAAGATATAGCTCCGTTTTGTCATCATGTGTTGCATGACTACAAGGGTTTCTCTTTTGACAAACTGATTGAACTCAATGAAAGAAAGCACTCATAAATTGATGACGCTGGATTTTTGGCGTATTTGCATTGCTAATTTTATGTTTTATGCAGCAGTATGGACATTGTTGCCCATGTTGCCGGCTCAATGTTATTTAATGGGATTAAACCAATCTAAGATGGCAGTTTCGTTTCTGCTGTTTGTGGTTGCAATGATATGCGTTGGACCGTTACATGCATTTCTAGGTGATGTATTTAAAAGGAAATATGTGTTGATTATATCCACTTTATCAACAGCTCTATGTTTTGGTGGCTGGTGTTTTGCTAATGAGTCATGGCATGTGATGATGATAATGTTTTTGGCTGGTGCTTCTTTTGGAATCGCTACTACTGCTGGCATTACCATAGGTATCGATATAACTCAATCTAATCGTCGTGGAGTAGGTAACAGAATATATGCTTTTTCAGGAGCCTTTGGCATGTTATTAGGAATATGTTGTTTGTCACCCCTCTATCTGATGATGGATTTCAGTATTTTGGTAATCATATCAATGGTATTGTTTTTCTTGTGTATAGTATTGGAAGTTGGAGTTTATGTGGCTTTCAGGGCACCAATAGGAGTAGGGGTGTTCAACCTTGATCGTTTTTTCTTGCCATTGGCTTGGATACCGGCCGTTAATGTGGTTATGCTGTCGTTTGGCATAGGATTGTTATTTAATTTACTTCCACCTTATTATTGGATTGGGGTATTGATGATAGTGGGCATTACTATTATAACACCTCTATTAACTCGACTATTTGTTAAACTCTCTCATCATTGCCAAAGAGGTACAGCCAACACTACCTTTCAGCTTGCCACTCAAGCTGGGCTTATTATGGGATTGGTGGAGGGGGAAAGAATTGCTAACAATCTCCTTTTTGGCGTCATCACCATCTTGCTTTCGGTACTGATGTTTTGCACCGTTACATGGCCATATTTCAAGCAGAAGCGTGTTCGCCCTTAATTTAGAAGAGTGCTAAAATATAGGGGAGGAATACTATAAGACCAACAATAGCTGCTGTGATAGCTGTTACCAAGACAGCACCGGCAGCTATATCTTTTACCTCTCCGGCGACCTTTTGCCATTCAGGTGAAACCAGGTCAACAAGTCTTTCTATAGCAGAGTTGAACAATTCGGCAGCTATAACTGTTCCAATGCATAGCATCACTACCATCCATTCTATATGTGTAATGCTAAAGATAAATCCTGCTACTATTACTGTGATGGCTGCTACTATATGAAACGTAATATTCTGCTCGTGCCCAGCACAAGTTAAGATGCCTTTCCAGGCAAAAATAAAACTCTTCAGTTGTTTCTTAAAATTATAACTCATAATCTGCTAACATTCTTTACACCTTTTACGGTTTTAAGTTTCTTAATCAAGGCGTTTAGCTTAGAAGTGTCACTCACCATTACTGTGAGTTGTCCGCTAAATAGCCCATCATTGGCTTCAATACCTATACTTCGTAAGTTAATACCTATCTCCTTATTAATAATAGAGGTGATATTGGTCACAATACCAATATCGTCATGTCCAACCACCATCAATGTGATAGGATATTGCGAACCCACTGATTTGCCAGCCCATTTTGCTTTTACAATACGATATCCATATCGCTCCCTCATATCATGGGCGTTAGGACAATTGGTTCGATGAATCATGATGCCTCGTTTAATACTAACGAATCCAAAAATATCATCACCATAAATAGGGTGGCAGCATTGCGCCAGTTGGTATTGAATGCCTTTAAGATTCTGATCAATCACCAGTACATCCTCGAGGCTGTTGTCATCCTCGCCCTCCATCTTCTGTAAACTGAAGCCTTCTGCCGTACGAGATTGTGCCTCTGTAATATCAGACTCTCGCCTCAATTGCTCGAGATATTCCTCTATGATAGAATTGGTGTCGAGGGTGCCGTTGGCAAGATTTTGATAGAAATCAGTGATGATTTTATATCCCATTCGCTTGATGACCTTCATCATTACAGACTCGTCGAAGTCTATTTTTCGATTCTTCAATTTACGCTCTAACTCTTCTTTAGCAAAAGCACTCTGTTTTGCTTCAGTCTCTTTAAGTGCCTGTTTAATTTTCGTACGAGCTTTTGAGGTAACTACAATCTTAAGCCATCCTTGTTTTGGTGTCTGTGAAGCTGATGACATGATTTCCACTTGGTCGCCACTTTTCAGCTCCTGACGTATGGGCACATTTTTACCATTAACCTTTCCACCTGTGCAAGAACACCCCAGTTTGGTGTGTATCATGAAAGCAAAATCTAACACCGTTGCACCTTTAGGAAGTTTATAAAGGTCACCTTTAGGAGTAAAAACAAATACCTCGTCTTCGTACAAATCCATCTTGAACTGATCCATTGCTTCCAGACCAGTCCCTTCCGAACTTTCAAGCGCTTCACGAACCGACGAAAGCCAATCGTCAAGGCCAGTCTCACCTTTGATGCCTTTATAGCGCCAATGAGCAGCCAACCCCCTTTCTGCCACTTCATCCATGCGTTCAGTACGAATCTGCACTTCCACCCATTTGCCTTCTGGCCCCATCACTGTGATATGTAATGATTCATAGCCGTTGCTTTTTGGTACAGAAAGCCAATCACGCAGACGCTTAGGATTGGGTTGGTACATATCTGTCACAATGCTATACACTTGCCAGCATTGCATTTTTTCCTTTTCGTAAGGTGAATCCAAAATCACCCGGATGGCAAATAAATCATACACTCCCTCAAATGGACATTTCTGTTTTTTCATCTTTTGGTAGATGGAGTGAATGGATTTTGTTCGGCCTTTAATATGAAACTTCAATCCAGCATCCTCTAAACTCTTTTGCAGAGGTCCAATAAAGCGAGCAATATAGGCGTCACGACTTTTCTTGGTCTCATTGAGTTTATCTTTGATATGATAATAAATATCATGTTCTGTGTATTTAAGAGAAAGATCTTCCAGCTCAGATTTCAAAGCATAAAGACCAAGTTTGTGGGCTAGGGGAGCATATAGATATGCTGCCTCGTTAGCTACTTGGAGACGGCCTTCTTCATTCTCAACATCTCGTATCTGACGCATAATGTTTACACGGTCAGCGATGATAATGAGAATTACTCGCATATCTTCAGCAAATGTTAGTAACAGATTGCGGAAATTCTCAGATTCAATAGACGGACTTTTTTCGTATAATTCACGAACCCTAATAAGTCCTCTAACTATACCAGCCACGTCGGAACCAAAGCCATCGTTTACTTCTTCAATTGTGCATGAGCCCGAACTTACACATTCATGTAACATGATGCCCATAATAGAAGCGCGTTTCATGCCTATTTCGTCTGCGACTATAATAGCTGTTTGTAAACTCTTAAGCAGCGGATTCAGTTCAAAAATATCTCGAACTATTTTTCCAGATTCAATTGATTTAACCAGTTGCTTCTTAAGTTTACGAGTATCTTCTGGCAAGAAAGAATCTCCTGTCAGTCTAAGTAGTTTATGATAATTCTCCAGAAAAAGTTTGTGCTCATCTGGAGTGAAGAATGTATGTTCTGTCATGGGTGCCTATACAAAATCGGTTGCAAGATAATGAAAAGAGTTTAAATATACCAATGAAACTGTTTAAAAATGCATAATCGTAGAACTTTTCATTAAAATATGCATTTTTTTATTCATAATATTTGGTGATTATCATAATAATGCCTAACTTTAAAGAGAAATCAAGAAAACACGATACATTAACGAAAGGAGATATTACCATGAACGCTGATAGAATTGCGAAAAATGCTAGATTGGTTTGGAATATTTTAAAAAAAACAACTAGTCGAATGACATTTATTGACATGATTGTGCAGACAAAACTTCATGCTACCGATTTGGCCTATGCTATCGGATGGCTTGCTCGTGAAGACCGTATCGGAATGATAGAGGAAAATGGCAAGCAATATTTTCTGGCTTATTGATCAATCATAATCGCTGTTTGGATTCAAACAGCGATTTTCATCTACTACGGGAGGAAGGTCACTTTACTACGGGAGGACGAGTGCCCCTCCCGTAGTAGATAAAAGCCTATTTTATTTACCGCTAATTTCCAAAACCAAGTATTCGCTCTGTGTTCCTATGCGGAATTTCCCACCCCAGAGTCCGATGCCTGAACTAACATATATATGTGTATTGTTTTCCTGTAAGTATCCATGCGATTTTTCATACACTCTGTCGGTTATCAGGTTGATGGGGAAGATTTGCCCCCTATGGGTGTGACCTGATAACTGAAAATCCACCCCTGCAACCTCTGTACTATCTAATTGATACGGCTGATGATCCATAAGTAATATGGGTTTGGTGTGGTCAAGATCTTTTGTCAATTCTACCACCGATTTACGTTTCATATCATTGCTCCGATCATCGCGTCCTACTACATAAAATGCGCTATCTACTAACATGGCTTCATCTTTTAGTAGTCGAATACCTGCATTTCTAACGAATGATTCGCTCTTTATGTTATTAGCATAATAGTCGTGATTACCCAAGATGGCATATACACCTAATGGAGCATTTAGTCTTCTTAGTTCTTCATGCATCTTTTCTTGCTCTACAGGCACGATATTGCTGTCAATTAAATCACCTGCTATTAATACGACATCTGGCTTTTCCCTATTAATCATATCTACCCATTTGCTCAATTCCTTTTTTCCAATAGTATAACCTAGGTGTAAATCGCTGATGCCAACTACCTTCATGGGTTTTAAAGGCTTATCAATATGTATAGTTAGTGGTACACGCACTTTGTGATGATACCATAGGTTACCTCCTACAAAGGTAATGATGAGAAATGCAGTTATACTGATGGTGGTATATATGTTGTTGATGAACCAAGGCCGTATGGCAGGAATCAGCAAACGAACTATATCAATCGCCATGAAGGTCATAAGCATATAGAGTAGGATAATCATCCACGAAGTACCCACAGTAGATACAATTTGATTGACCCATAATGAACTATTGTAACTTCGAAATGCCATGAAACAAAAAAACATTCCCACCGGTATGAGTAATAGCATTGTCGTAATCCATTTCATCAGATGATTGAAGGGAAGGATGTTCCAAATGCGGTAATATATATAGATTATCGCCAGCAACACAATGATGGGGAATATCAAGAACTGTATTCTCATAATTCTATTGTCTGTTATATTATAATTTGCTGTGCAAAGATAGTCTTTTTGACATTAAGTGACAATGTTTTTTTCATCATCGCGAAAAAAATGAGTGTAAACATGATTTTTAACCTTCTTATGTACAATAATCTGCAGAAAACTTCTTATATTTGCTACTTATGAAGAAATAATTAAAACTAATTAATATGGTATTAAATCAACAAGACAAGGAATTGCTACAAAAGAAAGGCATTTCCGAAGAGAAACTTGCCGAAGAATTGGCATGTTTTGAACATGGTTTTCCATTCCTTAAGCTGTATGCAGCAGCATCTGTTGATAATGGAATTTTAGAGCTTTCTCCTATTAATCAAGATGCTTATCTCAAGGCATGGGATGTATATACTTCAACCATGACAGACAAGCGAGTGGTGAAGTTTGTGCCTGCATCTGGTGCAGCAAGTCGTATGTTTAAAGATTTGTTTGGTTTCCTAGATGCTGACTACGATGTGCCAACAAAGGCTTACGAGCAAACTTTTTTTGCTAACATCCACAAGTTCGCATTCTTTACAGACCTTGATCAAGCTTGCCAGAAGATGTATGGCAAGGGCATTGACACTTTAATTGCTGAAGGTGGTTATAAAAAAGTGGTCGCAGCTTTGCTAAAGGAGGATGGATTGAATTATGGTAATCTGCCTAAAGGCTTGTTGAAGTTTCACAACTATGAACGAGGCAATCGTACCCCTTTAGAAGAGCATTTGGTGGAAGGTGCACTCTATGCAGCCAACAAAAATAGGAAAGTAAATGTCCACTTTACGGTATCTCCTCAACATCGTGCTCTCTTTGAAGCCAAGGTAGCTGAGAAGGCTGATAGTTATGCGGATAAATATGGGGTAGAATACGATATCACCTTCTCAGAGCAGAAAGCTAGCACTGACACCATTGCTGTTGATATGAACAACCAGCCTTTCCGTGAAGATAATGGTGAACTGCTGTTCCGTCCAGGTGGCCATGGGGCTTTGATTGAGAACCTGAATGACTTGGATGCTGACATAGTTTTTATCAAAAACATCGACAACGTGACGAGCGATCGCATGAGAGGCGACACGGTGGTTTACAAGAAGATACTCGCTGGCGTTTTGGTTACGCTGCAGCAGCAGGCATTCAGCTATTTGCAACTCTTGGAGAGTGGCAAATATACCCACGATCAGGTGCTCAATATACTACAATTCGTTCAAAAACAGTTGTTCTGTAAGAATCCTGACACCAAGAATCTGGAAGATTCAGAACTGGTGGTTTATCTGAAGAACAAACTTAATCGCCCGATGCGTGTCTGTGGTATGGTAAAGAATTTGGGAGAGCCTGGAGGCGGTCCGTTCTTGGCATACAATCCTGATGGTACTATCTCATCGCAAATCCTTGAGAGCTCTCAGATTGATATGAACGATCCTGAGAAGAAAGCTTTGTTTGAAAAGGGTACCCACTTTAATCCCGTAGATCTTGTTTGTGCCATCAAGGATTTTAGAGGCAACAAATTCGATTTGCCAAAATATGTGGACAAGGCCACAGGTTTCATCTCTCAGAAATCTAAGAGTGGACGCGAACTGAAAGCGCTCGAGTTACCAGGACTTTGGAATGGTGCCATGAGCGACTGGAATACCATTTTCGTGGAGGTTCCTGTTTCCACTTTTAACCCTGTTAAAGTTGTAAATGATTTATTAAGAGAAGCTCATCAATGAAAAAGATATTGTTGTTAGGATCAGGTGAGTTAGGGAAAGAATTCACCATAGCTATGCAGCGTTTAGGTCAACATGTAGTAGCATGTGACGCTTATGCTGACGCACCTGCTATGCAGGTGGCTGACGAGTTTGAAGTATTTAGCATGCTTGATGGCGATGCATTACAGAGGGTAGTGGAGAAACACCAACCAGATATTATCGTTCCTGAGATTGAGGCCATTCGTACTGAACGCCTTTTTGATTTTGAAAAGCAAGGCATTCAAGTGGTACCCAGCGCTCGTGCAGTAAACTATACTATGAACCGCAAAGCCATCAGAGATTTGGCAGCAAAAGAATTGGGTGTCAAGACTGCCAATTACCGTTATGCCAAAAATCTAGAGGAACTGAAGGAGGCAACTGCAATAATTGGTTTCCCTTGTGTAATAAAACCGCTTATGTCTTCTTCTGGTCATGGTCAATCGGTGGTGAAAAAAGCTGAAGACCTAGAACAAGCATGGAAAGAGGCAAGTGAAGGGGCTCGTGGTGATATCAAGGAGGTGATTGTAGAACAGTTTATCCATTTTGATTATGAGATAACTTTGCTTACTGTTACACAGAAAAATGCACCAACATTATTCTGTGCCCCCATTGGTCATGTACAGATTAGTGGTGATTATCGTGAGAGTTTCCAGCCTATGCCAATGAAACCCGAACATTTGAAAGCCGCTCAAGATATGGCTGCTAAGGTAACAGGCGCATTGACGGGAGCTGGCATTTGGGGTGTTGAGTTTTTTATTAGTGAAAAAGATGGCGTTTATTTCTCTGAGCTATCTCCACGACCACACGATACTGGTATGGTTACTTTAAGTGGTTGTCAGAATTTCAGTGAATTTGAACTGCATGCTCGTGCTGTGTTGGGATTACCTATACCTGCTATCAAACAGTTGCGTTGTGGAGCAAGTGCTGTTATCTTATCAGACATTGTAAAGCAATCTCAGCCTGAATATACAGGTATAGAAGAGGCTCTGAAGGAAGACGATACAGATTTGCGTATTTTTGGCAAACCTGTAGCAAGACTTCACAGAAGAATGGGCGTAATGCTTACATCTGCTCCATTGGGTAGTGATTTAAACCCACTTCGAGAAAAATGCAAACGACTTGCTGCTTTAGTAAAAGTGTGCTAAAAGGATAAAATTATAAAATTAATTGCCGATATTTTTGGATATTATTATATTTGTCTCTAAATTAGAGGCGGTTAATTTAACTTTTAGTTGATTATAGTAAAGCAAGAAAATGTAGGGTGGCAGCAGTCTGGGAAGACAGTTGCCACTTTTTTATGGATGATAATCATAAATAATTATGAAACTAATAGGTAATATTATTTGGCTTTTGGTGGGTGGATTAGAGACCGCTTTTGAGTATTTTACTGCAGGGGTTGTACTGTGCATTACCATTATTGGTATCCCATTTGGTCTGCAAGCCTTCAAATTAGGTGTACTGATGTTGTGGCCATTTGGGAGTAGGGTAGATTTACTTCCAGGACAACCTGGGTGTTTGAGCACCATCATGAATATTCTTTGGCTTTTTGCAGGATTGCCCATTTGCCTCACACATTTGTTTTTTGGCATACTGTTGTGTATAACCATTATAGGCATTCCTTTTGGTATGCAGCATTTCAAGTTTGCAGGTATTGCATTAACCCCCTTTGGCAGAACTGTTGTGAGTGATATTTGAAAACACTAAAAATATTCATCATTTTATTTTGTCGGTTTCAGAAAATGGTGTACATTTGCAGCGTTTTTAAGTTCTACATTTATTAGGGGCGTAGCTCAGATGGTTTAGAGCGTTGCAGTCACATTGCAAAGGTCATCGGTTCGAGCCCGATCGTCCCTACAGTAAGAGGCAGATTTCCTGCCTCTTATTGTGTTTGTGTAAGGACGACTACAGGCAAAGCACTGCAATTAATAGAATTATGCATATGTTCGCTGTGTTAATAAAAAAAGTTATATCTTTGCATTAAAAATGTATTATAGTCATAATTAAAGAAAATGGAGCTTCAGGTTTTATTTTTAGTAATAATGGTATTTGTCTCATCATTATTGACAATCTTCGGCAATCGTATTCACATTGCATATCCTGTTTTATTAGTATTGGCTGGTTTAGTCATTAGCTTTCTGCCTTTTATACCCATTATTAAGATTGATCCTGAGGTGATTTTTTATATTTTTCTACCTCCCTTGCTCTATATGTCTGCTGTGTCTTTGTCACTAAAGGAAACATTGAATTGGAAACGAGTCATTTTGTGCTTTGCTTTCCTTGTTGTATTCCTTACAGCTTCTTGTATTGGCTTGTTGGCAACTTGGCTGGTACCTGGCATGACATTGGCTATGGGTATGATGTTGGGTGGTATTTTGGCGTCTACTGATGCAGTAAGTGCTACAACCATCATGCACCAAGTTAAGGTGCCTTCAAGGATTTCAACTATTTTGGAAGGAGAGAGTATGCTGAATGATGCTTCGTCACTGATAACATTTAGTTTTGCATTGATTGCAGTACAAACAGGCAGCTTCGTAATTGAAAAAGCTTTGCTTTCTTTCATTTGGGTAGTTTTTGGAGGTGGAATAACAGGCGTACTAATAGGTATGATGTTTATATATTTGCATAAAATATTGCCAGATAAGGACCCTAATGTTACCATTATTTTCACTTTAATTGCACCATACTTGATGTATATTGTAGCAGAGTCTGTTGGTGCATCTGGTGTGCTGGGTGTTGTCTGTGGTGGCTTTTATATGAGTCAACATAGAGATGTAATTGATGCAAATAGTCGCTTGTTAGGCAGAAGCGTGTGGGACAACCTTATTTTTATATTGAATGGCCTTGCATTTTTAATAATAGGTTTAAACCTTCCCCAAATAATGGCTGGTGTAGAGTCTGATGGTATCAGTCTATTTACTGCCACCATCTTTAGTGTGATTGTGCTTGCGATAATTATAGCAATACGTATGTTATGTGCCTATTTGGCTATTCCTATCAGTAGGATTCGTAGAAAAAGTGAGCACTTGGGATATAATTTGATTGTCGATAAACCTACGGCGATCATAGTGGGATGGTGTGGAATGCGTGGCGTTCTTTCCTTGGCAGCAGCTCTTTCTATTCCTTACTTATTAAATGGAGGAGAACCTTTCCCTAATAGAAGTCTGATGCTTTATTGCTCGTTCATTGTTATTTTTGGAACCTTGGTATTGCAAGGTTTGTCGCTTCCTTTATTCTTGAAACGTGTTCATTTTCCTGAATACCAAGACCATTTAAGTGATAACGAGACCTTTAGTTTTATACGTAAAGGGTTGGCTGAGTGTGGACTGAAGTATCTAGAGGAGCATCCCGTTCAGAATAAGGACGATGAGCAGGTGTTTGATTATTTTAAGGTGCGTTGGCAAAAAAGATTGATGATAGATTCTAAGGATTCTATGCTGAAATCTATGACCAATATTTATAGGAATATCCTGGTAGATCAACGTAACTATCTTTTCAAGCTCAACAAAGAACGTCCAGATATTAACGAAGAAATAATTCACCATTTTATCCGTAGCATTGATATGGAAGAAGAAAGATTTAGGCGTGAGTAAGTAAAAAGGTATTAGAGAAACAATCGTAAAATAAAGATGACATATTAAGCTTGCTCCGGTTTTAAAAGTATTAACCACAACCTTTTCATTATTATCGCTGTGTTTTATGCATTGCTTCCATATCGTTTTGCCAATCTGAATTGATGTTGATATACCAAGCATGCGGCAGCGAAATAAAGAGCAGCGTGTAACCATAAAATACGCAATTCGGGTATTACTTGGTTAATATTTGCTCCCATCGAGTTTACCTTAACATATGCACGTATGCCAAAAGTACTGGGGAAGAGCCATGATAC
>JAEEGL013139835.1_pt1 | contig 11497 bp, 8 predicted proteins | sample 9134231 | NCBI WGS metagenome assembly JAEEGL01 (sample SAMN16246548, study PRJNA631951) | gut metagenome | biome: gut microbiome; feature: rumen; material: fiber-attached | host: Bos | place: Iran: Karaj | collected 2018-10
TGCCAACAAGGCCGGCAGCAACGGCGGCGTATACCTGGTACCGGCCTTTACCGGGCTGGGCGCGCCGTACTGGGACATGTACGCCCGCGGCACCATCGTCGGCCTTACCCGCGGCGCCGGCCGGAACCACATCGTTCGCGCGGCGCTGGAATCCATCGCCTATCAGACGGCGGATATGCTCCGCGCCATGGAGGACGACGCCGGCGTGCCGCTCAGGGAGCTGCGCGTGGACGGCGGAGCCTCGGCCAACAACTTCCTGATGCAGTTCCAGGCAGACGTCGTGGACCGGAGCATCCTCCGCTCCCGCATCCGGGAGACCACCGCGCTCGGTGCGGCGTACCTGGCCGGGCTGGCCACCGGGCTTTGGAAGGACCGCAACGAGATCCGCGGCCTCTGGTCGCTCGACCGGCGCTTCGTCCCGACGATCGCCCCTGCGGAGCGCGAGAAGCTGCTGCGCGGCTGGAGCCGCGCCGTGGAGCGGGCGAAGGACTGGGCGGAATGACCGCCGGCCCGCAGGGCGATAGAGAAATGCTTTCTCCGGAGGAGATGCGCAGGGGCGCCTCTCCTCCGGAGCGCTTTTCCGAAGGCCATTATGAACGATCGTATGATTGCTTTATGGGGAAAGGCGTGATATAATAAATAAGATTGTGAAGCGATGATCCTGCCTTCGCGGCCGTATCCCATCTCTGACGGAAAGGATGTTTGACTTGGGGATCATTACCCGCGCTTTTACAGCGGTCCTCCGCAGCTGCTACCATTTGCTCGGCAACTACGGCGTCGCCGTTATCGTTTTTACCTTTCTGAGCAAGCTGATCCTGCTTCCCGCCGCGCTGTGGACGTATTTCAACTCGATCAAAATGATCCGGATCCAGCCGGAGATCAACGAACTGAAGGCCAGGTTTTACGGGCAGCCGGATATCGTCAGCGAGGAGCAGAACAAACTCTTCCGCCGCGAGGGATACAGCCCTTTCGTATCGGTGATACCGACCATCCTGCAGCTGGTGCTGCTTCTGGGCGTGGTTGGCGCGATCCGCGCGGGCATCGAGGACCCGGGCATACATATGGATTTCCTCGGGCTCGACCTGAGCGATATCCCGAATAAAAGGGGCATCGTTTTGCTGTGGTCACCGATCCTCGCAGGACTGTCGTCCCTGTATATGTGCGTGGTCCAGAACCGGAGCAACGTACTGCAGGCGGAACAGAGCCGCCTGAACCGCTACGGGGTCCTGGCATTTTCCGTGGGCCTGAGCCTGTACCTAGGCTGGTTCGTGCCGCTGGCAACCTGCCTCTACTGGGTCTGCTCCAACCTTCTGGCGGTCGTTCAGCTGTATATACTCAATGCGATCGTGAAGCCAAAGCGCCAAATCGACTATGAAAGGCTTGAGAAAAGCAGGCAGCAGCTTGCCGAACTGAACCGCGGAGCCCGGAAAGGAATGTCCGCGGAGGACAGGAAACGGGAGAGGAGAGACTATAAACGGTTCTTCTCGGTCGTCAACAAGCACCTGGTCTTCTATTCCGAGAGCAGCGGGTTTTACAAGTACTTTCAAGGTTACATCGAATATCTCCTGAACAACACCAACATCACGATCCATTACGTTACCAGCGACAGGAACGACAGGATCTTTGAGAAAGAAAAAGAAGAACCCCGGATCAGGGCCTATTTCATCGGCGAGAACAAGCTCATCACGCTGATGATGAAAATGGACGCGGACGTCGTCGTTATGACCATGCCGGACCTGGAGAACTTCCATATCAAAAGAAGCTACGTCCGTGACGATATCGAGTACATATACGTGCAGCATGATATCAACAACCACGCCATGCTGATGAGGCGCGGCTGTACGGATCACTTCGACACCGTGTTCCTGGCGGGCAGGCACCAGAAAGCCGAGGAGGAGGAATTCACCCGCGTATACGGCTTGAAGCCGAGGACGCTCGTTGAAGTCGGCTATCCTCTGATCGACTCCATGAGAGCGGCGTACAGGGCCGCCGAACACAGGGAAAGAGAGAAAAAACGGATCCTGATCGCTCCCTCGTGGCAGAAAGACAACATCATCGACAGCTGCCTGGAGGAGATCCTGGATCTGCTTGCGGAGGGGGACCATGAGGTGGTCGTGCGTCCGCATCCCCAGGAAGTCCGGCTGAAGCAGGAATTCATGTCTGCGCTGAAAAAGAAATACGAGAACACGGCGATCGAGATCCAGACAGATTTTTCATCGAATTCCTCTGTTTGGGACGCCGATCTCCTGATCACGGACTGGTCGGGCATCAGCTGGGAATACGCGTTTACAACGCTGAGACCTGTGCTGTTCATCAACACGCCCATGAAGATCATCAACCCCGACTACCGGGAGATCAAAACGGAGTCGATCAATATCAAACTCCGGGACGAGATCGGGATGAGCCTGGACCTGGACCGGCTCGACAGGATACCGGATACAGTCCGGACCCTGCTGGAGCGATCGGATGAATACCGGAGCCGGATCGACGCCCTTGCGCACGAATACCTGTATCATCTGGACGGATCGGCCGCCGTGGGCGGCAGGTATATCGTCCGGGCGATCCAGCGGATAATAGCAGATAAAAAAGAAAAGGAGACTCCAAAGAAATGAAAAAACTGATCAGGCTGTCTGCGATGACGCTGTTCACCTGCGTAGCCGCGATGCTGTTCTTCGGGATCAACGGCAGCGCCTACATCGACCCGTCGGTCATGACGTATCTGATCCAGGGGATCGCCACCATCGTGATCGCCGTGGGCGCTGGCCTTGGCATCTATTTTCGCCGCGCGAAACGGAAGATCAACGAAAAACTGAACATCGAAGAGAATCGGAACAAGGAAGTTGAGAGCGACGAGATCGTCGTCACGGACGAAGACCCGCAGGCCTGACGTCCCGCAGCAACAACGTTCCGGCCGGAAAACAGATACCGCTGAAAGCCGTGTATCTGTTTTTCCATGTACGGAAGAAAAGCCTCTGAGCTTTTCCCTGCTTCGGCTGTTCCCTTCACGGCGCATTGCGCGGCCGATCGATCATTGGAGAAATGAGGTACCATCCATGAAAGCCCTGATATTGAATTCCGGGATCGGCTCCCGTATGGGAGTGCTTGCTTCCGAGCATCCCAAGTGCATGACCGAGGTCAGGCTTGGAGAAACGATCCTTTCCCGCCAGCTTGAACAGATCGCTTATGCGGGCATCGAAGAGGTAGTGATCACAACGGGGCCTTTTGAGACCGCGCTGGTCGAGTACTGCCACAGTCTCGACCTGAAGCTCCGCTATACCTTCGTGCATAATCCGCTGTACAGAGAGACGAATTACATATACAGCATCTACTGCGCGCGGGAATACCTGGACGACGATATCCTGCTGATGCACGGGGACATCGTTTTTGAAAACGAAGCGATCGACCGGGTCATGGCGTTCCCGGGCTCATGTATGGTCACTTCATCAACGCTTGCGCTGCCTGAAAAAGACTTCAAAGCGGAAGTCGTGGACGGGATCGTCACACGCGTGGGCATCGACATCTTCTCCAACGTGCTGGCGGCGCAGGCTTTTTACAAACTGATGAAACAGGACTGGGAGCAGTGGCTTGCGAGCATCGTTGATTTCTGTGAACGCGGCGATGTCAAGGTATATGCCGAAAACGCTCTCAACGCCCTCGGCGGCAGACTGAACATCCACGCCCTGGACCTCCAGAATCTGCTGTGCGCCGAGATAGACGATCCGGAAGACCTCGCGGTCGTTACGGCAAAGCTCAAGGAGATCGAGAACCGGCTGGTGTACATGTGCTTTTCCACCGATATCATCCACGAGGGGCACATCTCGATCATCCGGAAAGCAAGGCGCCTGGGCAAACTGATGGTGGGCGTCCTTTCCGACGAGGCAGTGGCCTCATACAAAGCGTTTCCGCTCGTCTCATACGAGGACAGGAAGACGATGCTGGAAAACGTCGTCGGGGTCTATAAAGCGGTCGAACAGAAAACGCTGTCCTACAAGGAGAACATCCTGAAATACCGTCCCGCGGTCATCGTCCACGGAGACGACTGGTGCGACGGCTTCCAGAGACCGATCCGGGATGAGGTCACGTCCCTGCTGGCAGGTTACGGAGGAAGGCTGGTAGAGTATCCTTACTCGAAGAGCGACCGTTTCAGAGAACTGGAGGCCCACGTGAGGTCCAACATCGCGATGCCCGATATACGCCGGGGAAGGCTCAGGAGGCTCCTGGACGCAAAGGGACTGGTCACTGCCATGGAAGCGCACGACGGTCTGACCGGGCTGATCGTGGAAAACACGGTGGTGCATCAGGACGGCGGCGCGCATCAGTTCGACGCGATGTGGATCTCCTCCCTCTGCGATTCTACCGCCAAGGGGAAACCGGATATCGAACTGGTCGACATGACCTCCAGGTTCCGGACGATCGAGGACATCACGGAGGTCACCACGAAGCCCATCATCTTCGACGGCGATACGGGCGGAAAAACAGAGCACTTCGTGTATACCGTCCGGTCTCTGGAGCGCCTGGGCGTCAGCATGGTGATCATCGAGGACAAGACCGGTTTGAAGAAGAACAGCCTGTTCGGGACGGAGGTCGTGCAGACGCAGGACACCATCGAACACTTCTGCGAGAAGATCCGGGCCGGAAAAAAAGCCCAGCGCACGAAGGAATTCATGATCTGCGCCAGGATCGAATCCCTGATCCTGGAGCGGGGCATGGAGGACGCGCTGGAGAGGGCCTTTGCTTTCGCCGAGGCGGGCGCCGACGCGATCATGATCCACAGCCGGAAGAAGGATCCCGCCGAGATCCGGGAATTCATCGAAAAGTTCCGCGCCCGTGACGCGAGGACGCCCATTGTCCTGGTGCCAACCAGCTTCAACTCCGTTACGGAGGAGGAATGGAAGGAGCGCGGTGCGAATATCATCATCTACGCCAACCAGCTCATGCGGGCGGAGGTCCCGGCGATGCAGAAAGCGGCGGAGATCATCCTGACGAACCACAGGGCGGAAGAATGCGACGCCATGCTGATGCCGTTCAAAGATATCATCCGCCTGATCCCCGCCGAAGCCTGAGCGGGGAGCCGGCCATGGAGCAGAAGATCCTGTTCGCCGACGGCGGCTATGAGGAACTGGACCGCTGGTTCGCCGGGAAAAAAAGGGTGTTCCTCGTTTGCGGAAGATCGATAAGCAGACTGAAGATCGACTCGTATTTTGCCGAACTCCCTTCCCGCCTGGGGGTGGAGGTGGTCCGGTTCTCGGACTACGCGCCAAACCCGCTCTATGAAAGCGTGGTCAGGGGCGTAAAACGCTTCAGGGACGAACGCTGCGACGCCATCGCCGCCGTCGGCGGAGGTTCCGCTATAGACGTTGCAAAATGCATTAAACTGTACTCTTTGCTGCCGGGGAGCGGAGAGAGGGGCGAATGGCTGGCGCAGAAGCCGGAAGCGAACGATATCCCGTTTTTTGCCATGCCTACGACCGCCGGGACCGGATCGGAAGCGACCCGCTTCGCGGTGCTTTATCTCGATGGGAAGAAGCAGAGCATCACCAGCGACCACTATATCCCGGATACGGTCCTGCTGGATCCCGGCGCGCTGAAAACGCTGCCCGTATACCAGAAAAAAGCCACGATGATGGACGCGCTCTGCCATGCGGTGGAGTCTTTCTGGTCGGTGAACAGTACGGATGAGAGCAAAGAGTACAGCCGCGGAGCCATCGGGCTCGTGATGCGGAATATGGAAGGCTACCTTGCCAATACGGACGAGGGAAACGCCGGGATGCTCCTGGCCGCGAACATGGCGGGGAAGGCCATCAGCATATCGCAGACCACCGCCGGCCATGCGATGTGCTATAAGATCACCAGCCTGTTCGGCGTCGCGCACGGCCACGCGGCGATCCTGTGCGACCGGGTCCTGTTCCCGTGGATGATCGGCCATCCGGAAAAATGCGTCGATCCGAGAGGCGAGGCTTATCTGGTGCGTACTCTGAACGAGATCGGGGAAGCGCTGGGCTGCGCGGGTGCGAAGGAAGGGGCGGACAGGCTCTCCGGCATATTCGAAAGCCTTGGGCTTGAGGTCCCTTCGGCGACCGAAACGCAGTTTGAAGAACTGAAGAACAGCGTGAACCCCGTCAGACTGAAGAATCATCCGGTCGCGCTGGACGCCGCGTCGATCGACGCCCTTTATCATTCTATTCTGAACGGAGCGGTCAAATGAGAGTTCAAAAACTGGCAGAGATCATAGGCGCGGATTTCTATACCGGAGTACCGGACAGCCAGCTGAAGCCGCTTTGCAACTATCTGATGGACACCTACGGCATCGACCCGCGGCATCATATCATCGCGGCGAACGAGGGGAACTGCACCGCGCTGGCAGCGGGATACCATCTTGCGACCGGCAGGATCCCCGTGATATACATGCAGAACAGCGGCGAGGGCAATATCATCAACCCCGCGGCCAGCCTCCTGAATGACAGGGTCTATGCGATCCCGGCCGTATTCATCATCGGCTGGCGGGGAGAGCCCGGCGTACATGACGAGCCGCAGCATATCTATCAGGGAGAGATCACGCTCAGACTCCTTGAGGATATGGGGATCGCGGCATACGTCATCGACCGGGAAACGACGGAGGAAGAGGCCGCTGCGAAGATGGCGGAATTCAGGGAGATCCTGAAAACCGGCAAGGACGTGGCTTTCGTCGTGAAGAAAGGCGCTTTGACGGACGCCCCGAAGGTGGAATACAAAAACGGCAACACCATGCTCCGCGAGGAGATCATCCGGCATATAACAAGGATATCGGGCGGGGATCCCATCGTAAGCACGACGGGGAAGGCCTCCAGGGAACTGTTCGAGATCCGGGAGGCAAACGGCCAGGGCCACCAGTATGATTTCCTGACGGTAGGCTCCATGGGACATTCCTCATCGATCGCGCTGGGCATCGCGATCCAGAAGCCCGGCCGCCGCATCTGGTGCGTCGACGGCGACGGCGCCGTCCTGATGCACATGGGCTCCATGGCGGTGATCGGCGCGGTCAGGCCCGAGAACCTTGTACACGTGGTCATCAACAACGGCGCCCATGAAACGGTGGGAGGAATGCCGACCGTCGCGGGCTCGATCGACCTTGTGGGCATTGCCGGAAGCTGCGGATATCCGCACGCCGTTCGTGTGGAAAACTATGACGAGCTGGACAGGGAACTGGAACTCGCAAAGGAAAGAGGCGAGCTGTCCTTTATCGAGGTGCCCGGCGCGATCGGGGCGAGAGACGATCTGGGCCGCCCGACGACTACGCCGCTGGAAAACAAGAAGCATTTTATGGAGTATCTGAGCCGGCAGTGACGGCAGCCTGAAAGGATCGTATCACATGAAGCACTCCCCGGCGGCCAGGACGGCGGTGTATCTGGGCCTGATCGTCCTTGCCTGCGGCATCATTTCGGCCCGGTTTTTCCAGGTCATGCTGATACAGGGAAACTCCATGGCCCCGGCTTACCGCCATCTGCAGTTCGTGCTGGTGGATAAAAGAGAACCGGAGTACCGGAAGGGCGACGTCATCGCCTTTCGCAGCGAGCGGGTCTCGGAGATCCTGGTGAAGCGTATTGCCGCGGCGCCGGGCGACACGGTGTGGATAGAGGATAAAACGCTCTTTGTCAACGGAGAAGCCGCGCCGTTTTATGAGAGAGGCGCATTTGACGAGGCGGGCCTCCTTTCCGAAAAACGTGCCCTGGCCGAAGACGAATACGTTGTGATCGGGGATAATATCCCGGAAAGCAAAGACAGCAGATACGAAGAGATCGGCACGGTCCGGGCCCGGGACATCATCGGCAGGGTCATGTGACCGGTATCCCGGCTTTTGATGGCTTGAAGGAGGGTATATACAGTGACGGAAAAAGCAGCTGTACAGGAAAAAAACGGCAGGAAGTGGGTTGCCTGGCTCCTGCTCGCCCTTGCGATGTGCTTTATGGTCTGTCTGTTTTCTCCGCTTGAGACGTTTTTCCTGAACAGAGAAGATTTCTGGTTTGGCCTGAACGAACTGCTGCCGTATACCCTGACGGTGTTCCTGGTGTGCTTTCTGGCTGCATGGGTCGTGTTCCTGATTTTTTTCAAGACCCGTATCTTCCGCGTTGTCTTCACCTTTGGATTCTTTGTATTCCTGGGGCTGTACGTCCAGGGGAATTACATTCCCAGGCCCTACGGCCTTTTTGACGGAAGAGCGGTCGACTGGTCCAGTCCGGACTACTCCGGGCTAGCGATCGCCAGCATAGCGGTCCTGGCAGCCGTATTGTTGCTTACGGTGCTGAGTTCCATATTCATCAAAAAGAAGATCTATACGATCGCTTCGTTCGTTTGCGGCGTTATCCTGCTGTCCCAGGTCGCTACGCTTACGATCCTGGGCGTTCGGAATACTTCCGGCGACAGCGACGCGGGTTATGGCGCCGTCATAACCACGGAGGGGGTCTTCGACCTTTCCGCGTCGGGGCGCAATATCGTAGTCTTCCTGTTTGATACATTCGAAGGCGGGACGATGAGCGAGCTGATCGAAACGGATTTCGGGCGCACCGCCTGCACGGAGATGACGGGGTTTACGTTCTACCCGGATATGGTCGGGAGCTATACCAATACCACCGCGGCGCTCCCGTATATCCTGGAGGGAGCCTGGTATACGAACGAGACCACACTCCCCGTGTTCGTCCAGGCTGCCTATGATGAAAAGCCCCTGATGTACCGCGCGCTGAAAGAAAAGGACTATTCTGTGGGCGTCTATACGTATTCGGATTCATATCTGAGCAGGAACATAGACGATTATATCAACCTGAAGAGTTCCCGGTATGTGATAAAGAACAAGCGGGACCACATTATGAACATCATGAAAATGTCCCTGTTCAAATATGCCCCGCATCAGCTCAAATCCCTGTTCGTTGTAGATACCGGGGACTTCGTAAAGGTGCGCGCGGCGGAAGGTGCGGGCCTTGAAGCCTACCGGAGCGACGTGCCGGAGTTCTATTCGGACTATAAAACCAAAGGCCTGAGATTTACCGATGAACAAAACAGCTTCCGTTTTTACTATACCGACGGCGTCCATCAGTCCTATACGTTCGATGAGGAGATCAAACCCGGTAAGGGACTGACATGCAATGACGAGGCAAAGGGCTGCCTGCACCTGCTTTGCGAGTATATCGAAGAACTGAAGGAAAACGGGAAATACGACGACACGGCGATCGTCGTCCTGGCGGACCACAGCGACGGGTGGCGCAGCCTGAAGGGCAGCAACCCGCTGTTTATGATCAAAGGGTTCGGGGAAGACCATGCTTTTGCCGTTTCGGATGCGGCGGTCTCGTTTGAAGACCTGCAGGAGACCTTCGCGAGCCTGGCGCTGGACGAGGTCCTTCCCGGAAGCATCTGGTCCGATGAGATCAAAGACCGCACAGAGAGAAGATATCTGTATTATCAGCCCCAGGGCGGGATGAAGGTGGCAGGCTTCCTCCCGACGATATGGGAGTATTCCGTGAAAGGGTTTGCGGGCGATCCGGATTCCATGGTCCCTACCGGAATGATCTACGAACCGAAAAACGCGTACTACGATATTCATTATTTTGCCTATCCCCTGGGGGAAAAACTGCCCTTTGATCCCAACCCGAACAGCGCCAAGAAGTATATCGATTACGGGATCAGCATTCCATCAAGGAATGGAGCAGACAGCCGCGATGCGGAGGGCCAGCTCCGCCTGGACGTCGGGCCGGACTGCGGGAACCTTCTCTTCACCGTCGATTTCAGGGACTATTTCGCCAATACTTCCCACAGGCTGCTTCTGACGGTGAACGGGACGCCGTTCGGGGAGATCCGCAGCGGCGAAACAGTCCGCATCGACGGTGGCCTGATCGGTGAGGACGGCATCCTGCTCCTGCATTTTGATTATCCCGATGCAACGACGGAGGCCTCGCAGGGAGACAGCAGCAAGACGTATCTGCGCTCGGTGGTATTCCAGTCACTCCTGCTGGAGCAGGCCGGCTGAACGTCCTGAAGGCCCCGCCCGCCTTTTTCGGGGAACAAGCAGGGGAGGAGGACGCGCATATGACAAACAACAAACGGAATTGGACGCATAAGCTGCTGCTTGTGCTGTCTTGGTGCGCGCTCGTCTGTGTGGTGATGCGCGCCCACAAGACCAGCGTGATCTCCGCGGCTATGTTCCTTACCGCCGGGGCGGTGCTGCTTTTATGCATCCCCGGGAGATACCTGCGCCTCCCCACCGACCGGAAGCCCTCCTGGAAGCAGATCGTGCTCATCTTCCTGTTTGCGCTGGGTTTCTTCTTCCAATTCCGGGGAAACTGGCTGTCCGTGTCCAAACTGCGGCGGGTGATCCTTCGCCTCGGCCCCTGGTGGCCGGTGCTGATCAACGCGCTGGCCGCACTGGGTACGATCGCCACCTTCCCGCTGCTATGGAAGATCATCGAGGAAGGGCGCCGGCTGCTGGAGCACGTCCGTGCGGCGGCGGAAGCGAGGGAGGAGAAGGTCGGCAAAGTGCCCATGCCCTGGGTCCGCATCGGGCTCATCGCCCTGATCCTGTGCCTGCAGCTGCACATTCTGCAGACGGGCGTGGTGCCCTTCCCGCAGAACCTCTACCAGATCACCTTCACCTATTACCTGGTGAATATCGGCATCCTGCTGGCGCTCAGCCTGGCGCTGGTGCTTATCCTTCAGCGCTGGCGCCTGGCCCTGCTCGTAAGCTCGGCGGTCGTATCGCTCTGGGGCGTTGCCAACCACTACGTGACGCTGTTCCATGGAAGCCCTCTGATGCTCAGCGAGCTCAAGAGCGCCGGCGCCGCGATGGACGTGCTGGGCGATTACCGCATCACCTTCCGGCAGATCCCTTGGACCATCCTGGCGCTGGTCTGCGTTCTGTTTTTCGCGGTGCGCATCTTTTGGGCCGTGGACGGCGCGAAGAAACCCTTCCGCTGGACGGCGCTGGCGGCGCGTATAGGCGTTCTGGCGGCCTTGACGGCTGCCGCTTGGGCGATCCTGCTCCGGCCCGGCGCGAACCAGGTGCTCTCCTGGTCCTACGCCCGCGGCGTGAGCAAGTCCGGCTTCCTTGCCTGTCTGGTGCAGGATGAGGAGCACGCACTGCACCCGGTGAAGTTGCCGGCGGGCTACGATGCCTCGCTGCTGCCGGATGCGGAAGCCGTGGCGGACGATCCCGCCGCCGTGCACCCGGACATCATCCTGATCCTGAACGAGGCCTTCTGCGACCTGGACTACTATACGCCTATGCGCGCGGACAGCGATTACATGGCGCCCTTCTATGAAACGGAGGGGGCTGTGTTCGGGCATTCCGTTTCACCGTCGATCGGCGGCGGCACGAACAACTCTGAGTTCGAGCTGCTGACGGCGGGGTCGTTCTACCTGATGCAGGCGCCCGCGCCCTTCACGTATCTGGATTTCACGAAGATCAACTGCAGCGCCGTGGAGTACCTGGAACGGCTGGGCTACACCACCTTCGGCTGCCACCTGCGCGGCCGCA
>JAEEGL013574748.1_pt1 | contig 11497 bp, 12 predicted proteins | sample 9134231 | NCBI WGS metagenome assembly JAEEGL01 (sample SAMN16246548, study PRJNA631951) | gut metagenome | biome: gut microbiome; feature: rumen; material: fiber-attached | host: Bos | place: Iran: Karaj | collected 2018-10
CATGTGCTCGTAAATGTTGCCGAAGTCGAACGGCACCAGACTGCCTGTCTTCGGGTCTTTCATCATTCCTATCGTGCCGCCTGTGTAAAGCACCAAAATCGACGGTTTCTTCATTGCTGCTACATTAATAAGTGCCATTTTATATGAAGTTTTAATTGTTTTCCAATTTGAATAGTTTTTTTGCGTTATTTGTTGTTATTTCGATAATATTATCTATGCTTGTACCATAAATCTCCGCCACTTTCTCCGCCGTCTTCACAATATATGCCGGCTCGTTTCTCTGCCCGCGGTACGGCACTGGCGGTAAGTACGGGTCGTCGGTCTCAAGTACTATCCGCTCCATCGGGATGTCAGCCAGAAACTCCTTCACGCCGCAGTTTTTATATGTTATCACGCCGCCGAGCCCAAGGTGGAAGCCGTACGACAACGCGGTCCGCGCCTCATCGTATGTGCCGTTGAAACAATGCATCACGCCGGCGAGGCGGCCATCCTGCTCATGGTCCAAGACCTTGAACATCTCGTGAAAAGCATTGCGAGTGTGAATAGATACTGGCAGTCCGAGATCCTTAGCCCAATGCAGCTGCTCAATCAACACCTCAATCTGCTCTTTCTTAAACGTGTCGTCCCAATAAAAATCCAACCCAATTTCCCCAATGCCAACCATAGCACCGCTGTCATTCCGAACGAAGTGAGGAATCTCATCCTCAATAAGCCTTAACTTCCCCTTATAATCCTCTTTCACCTCCTCAGGATGCAGCCCCATCATAACCCTCACATTATCACTATGTTGTGCGTAAAACGCCATCATTGGCTGAATGCTTTTCTCATCGCAATTCGGCAACAACAGCATCTCAACACCGGCCTCCAGCGCACGCTGAAACACTTCTTCGCGGTCGGCGTCGAAGGCTTCGTCGTAGATGTGGCTATGTGTGTTGATAATCATGGCGTTACGTCTTAATAAAGGAAGTTGTCGTATGGGTATCTGATGGCATGCATGTCACGTATCTCTTTGTAAAGCAGGTCTCTAAACTCTTGATAATGAGTTTTTTCCGCTGCCGAGATGAATATACATGGCTTGTCTTTTGCCATCCAGGTCTTCTTCCAGTCGTCCAAAGTGTAGTTTTTCTTGGTGATAGGCGTCAAATCATCGGCTTCTTTCTGCTCATATTGATATGCGTCAATCTTGTTAAATACCATTATCACCTTCTTGTCACCTGCACCGATATCTGTAAGTGTCTGATTTACAGTCTCTATCTGCGATTCAAAGTCTGGGTGTGAGATGTCGACCACATGCAATAAAATGTCTGATTCTCTCACCTCGTCCAATGTCGATTTGAACGACTCCACCAGCTGTGTCGGCAGCTTCCTGATGAATCCTACTGTGTCTGACAGCAAAAACGGCAGGTTTTCAATCACGACTTTCCTCACAGTGGTGTCCAAAGTGGCGAAAAGTTTGTTCTCGGCAAACACGTCGCTCTTGCTTAACATGTTCATTATTGTCGACTTGCCGACATTGGTGTATCCGACCAGTGCCACGCGCACCATCTGCTGGCGGTTTTTGCGTTGCACCGATTTCTGCATGTCGATCTCTTCGAGTTTCTCTTTCAGAGAAGCTATCTTGTTGCGTATGATCTTACGGTCGGTCTCAATCTGCGTCTCACCAGGACCTCTCATGCCGATACCGCCTCGCTGACGTTCAAGGTGTGTCCACATTCGGGTCAGTCGCGGCAACATGTATTGATACTGAGCGAGTTCCACCTGCGTCTTCGCGTAAGCGGTCTTAGCATTCTTTGCAAAAATGTCGAGGATGAGGTTGGTTCTGTCGAGAATGCGGCATTCGAGTTCTTTCTCAAGGTTACGTATCTGTGTGGCGCTCAACTCATCGTCAAATATCGCCATGTCAATCTCTTCCGCCTTGATATATTGCTTCAAATCCTCGAGCTTGCCTGTTCCCAGATATGTCACGCTGTTTGGTCTTTCCAACGGCTGCACAAAACGGCCTACGGCTACGCCTCCGGCCGTCTCCAAAAGGAACTCCAGCTCATCGAGGTATTCCTCGGTGCGCTCGCGGTTCTGCTCATAGGTGCTTACTGCCACTAAAACCGCTCTCTCCTGTTTCTGTTCGTGTTCAATCATATATTAAAAATCCCGAAGGGATTATTTTACATCCTGTTGGGATAAGGCATGCCTTATCCTCTACGGGTTAAAACGGTTTGAAACCTATGATTTCTCTAACTTCTTTGATGGTCTTTCTAGCACTCTCACGTGCCTTCTCAGCTCCCATGCGTGCCACCTTATTAATATACTCGTCGTTTGCGTCGATTTCTCTGATGCGCTTGCGGATCGGGGTGACAAACTGGATCATGTCTTCTGCCAGCTGTTTCTTCATGTCGCCGTAACGGATTGTCATATTGTTGTAGGCGTCATCGAAGAACTGCACCGTCTCTGGCTTTGACACTATGCGCATCAGCTGGAACAGGTTCTGAATCGGCTCCGGCTTCTCCTGGTTCATCTCGGTCGGACCGCTGTCGGTCTTGGCGCGCATCACTTTCTTGCGGATTGAAGCGTCGTCTTCAGCCAAGAAGATGGCGTTGCCTTCGCCCTCGCTCTTGCCCATCTTGCCGTTACCGTCGAGCCCTGGCACCTTAACCAATTGATTACCAAAGTTAAACGCCTGCGGAATAGGGAAGTATTCCACGCCGTAGATGTTGTTGAAACGACCGGCGAAGTCACGGGCTTTCTCGAGGTTCTGCTCCTGGTCTTTGCCTACCGGCACATAATTCGATTTATGAATCAGGATGTCGGCTGCCATCAAAGTCGGGTAGGTGAGGAGGCCTGCGTTGACGTTGTCAGGCTGCTTGCGTACCTTCTCTTTAAAGGTGGTCACGCGCTCCAACTCGCCGATGTAGGCGTTCATATTGAGGAACAGATACAGCTCAACTACCTCCGGCACGTCGCTCTGCACATACAAAGTGGCCTTCTCCGGATCGACACCCGCTGCGAGGTACTCCACTAAAATCTGACGTACTCTGCCATGCAGGTCATCTGGATGTGGGTGTGTTGTAAGTGAATGATAATCAGCGATAAAGAAGTAACAATTATAGTTATCCTGAAGGCGGATGAAGTTCTTCACCGCTCCGAAATAGTTTCCAAGATGCAAGTTTCCTGTCGGTCTGATGCCGCTTAATACGATTTCTTTCATAGAAGTACATTTAAACTTGCAAAGTTACTAATAATTTTTAATATATCAATGAAATTTTTTTCGTCATTTCGACTGAAGCGAAGCGGAATGGAGACCTGAGCTTTGCGAAAGCATTCACCTTTGGTGAATAAATCACCGGCAAAGATTTTTTAACAATTCAAATGGCGGTGATTTCTCGACTTCACTACGTTACGCTCGAAATGACAATAAAAAAGGAGACGTTTTGAGGCGTCTCCTAAATCGTAAACTGTAAACGGTAAACCGTAAACTAAAACGTGATTTCGTCCCCGTTCTTGTTCAAGAAACAGCTCTGAAGGATATGGAACGACTTAACTTCTTGAATGTGAATCGTTTTGTGGTATTTCCACATCCATTTCCTTCTGATGGAGAACAGTCCTTTTGTGAGGTAGGCGTAGACAAACGGGTGAACCTGTATCGTCACTTCTTTCTCGTTTTGGTCGAGGAGGAGATACTTGAGGTTGCCTTCAATCTCATCGATGTAAATCATCGACGGTCTGATTTTGCCTTTGCCGTCGCAAACCGGACATTTTTCCTGGACGGTGACTTCTGTTTCCGGGCGCACACGCTGGCGTGTGATCTGGATGAGCCCGAACTTTGTGGCTGGGAGTACTGTGTGTTTGGCGCGGTCTTTTGACATCTCCTGTTGCAGCTTCTCGAACAATTCCTTGCGATGTTTCGCTTCGTGCATGTCGATGAAGTCGACGATGATGATACCGCCCATATCGCGCAGGCGCAGTTGTCGCGCAATCTCCACGGCCGATTCCAAATTGACAGCCAATGCATTCTCTTCTTGAGAATTTTCTTTGTTCAACCGATGCCCGCTGTTGACGTCGATGACGTGCATGGCCTCGGTGTGTTCGATGATGAGGTAAACACCATTTCTGATTGTGACGATCCTACCGAACAGCCCCTTAATCTGGCGCGCCACACCGTAATGCTCGAATATAGGCTCTTTGCCTTTGTAAAGCTTCACGATGTCGCTCTTCTGTGGGGCGATGGTGGAAATGTAGCTCTTGACTTCATCGTAAAGAGCTTGATTGTCAACGGTTATCGCATTAAACGACTCGTTGAGCAAGTCGCGGAGCATAGCCGAGGTACGGTCAAGTTCGCTCACAAGTTTGGTAGGAGCCTTGCTTCCGTATAACGACTCTGTAACCTGTTCCCATTTGCCGAGCAGGTACTTCATGTCGGCGTCGAGGTCTTCGACCTTCTTTCCCTCCGCTACTGTGCGGATGATGACACCGAAGTTGTTCGGCTTGATGCTCTGGATAAGCTTGCGGAGTCTGTTGCGTTCTTCGCCGGAGCGTATCTTCTGCGACACCGAGATGCGGTTGGCAAAAGGCACCAACACTATGTAACGTCCCGCAAATGAGATCTCTGCCGAGATACGCGGACCCTTAGTGTTGATTGGCTCTTTCGCAATCTGTACCGGAATCTGGTCGCCAGCCTGAAGATAATCGGAAATCTTCCCCGACTTGTCGGCATCAGGACTCAGCTTGAACTTGCTCATGTTCGTTTGAGCCGTCTTGCCCTCATGTGCGAGCTTCGAATACTCAATCAATGAGTTAATTTGCGGACCGAGATCCAAAAAATGCAAAAAAGCATCCTTCTGACTGCCGATGTCGACAAATGCGGCGTTCAAACCGGGCAAAATCTTCTTGATACGCCCGTAATAAACGTCGCCTACAGCGAAATTACTGTTGCTCTGCTCTTTGTGAAATTCAACAAGCTGCTTGTCTTCCAACAAAACAATATTAACCTCTGAAACATCAGAACTGATGACAAGCTCTCTGTTGACTGTCGGAACTGTAGTTGTGTTGTCCATAATATTACAAAGGTTTGAATTTCAACTTAAAAGCAATAACACAACATCGTTTTTGCCAATGCTGTGTTATTGTACCGTAAGAATTAATCTTAAAGATTATTTCTTTTTATGTCTATCCTTTCTGAGGCGTTTTTTGCGCTTGTGGGTAGACATTTTGTGTCTTTTGTGTTTTTTACCGTTTGGCATATTACAAAAAGTTTATAAAACCAATATTACTTGAGGTCGTTGATGAATGATTTAGCTGGCTTGAATGCTGGGATGTTGTGTGCAGGGATGACGATCTTTTCGCCCTTGCCACCGTTAGCGCGGATGTTTCTACCGACTTTCTCTTTTCTCATCTTGCTCTTGAAGCTACCAAAGCCTCTGAGATACACATCCTCATTGTTCTTTACTGATTCTTTCACGATCTCCATGAATGATTCGATAACTGCCTGTGTGCTGCCTTTTTCAACACCAGTCTTTTCAGCGATCTTCGCTACGATTTCAGCTTTTGTCATGTCTTTAATATTTAATTAGTTAATTACTTAATTACTTTTTTTCAGCCTGCAAAAATAATAAGATTTTTTTTACCTTGGACAAAAAAATTAATTTTTTTTCATTCATTATCTTATACATACGAAAATTTTTGGTATTTTTGCATTATTAAAATATGTATTAATTGTGTAAAATTTTTAGTTATGGCAAGCTTGAACAAAGTTATCTTAATCGGGAATTTGGGCAAAGACCCAGAAGTTATTTCATTCGACAACGGAACAAAGAAAATGTCGGTATCCTTAGCAACTACTGAGCGTTTCCGTGATCGTGACGGCAACTGGCAGGAGCAGACGGAGTGGCATAACCTCGTCAGCTGGGGACCACTGGCACAAGATATAGCCGACAAACGTCGCAATTATGTGAAAGGCGACCAGATGTATGTGGAAGGTAGAATAAAATCACGCCAATACGTTGACGGTCAGAATGTTACACGCCACATCACCGAGATTGTGGTAGACAAAATGATGAGCCTCGGAGGCAACCGCCCACAACAACAGCAGAATCCTAACGCGTCGTATAACGCATACGGAAACCAGCCGCAACAGCCTCAATATCAACCACCACAACCTGTTGAAAATCAGGCACCAAGTCCTGAATATAACGGCGACGACCTACCATTCTAAACTATGATTGGAACTGTGATTTTTCAAGGCATCGATATGGTGACAGCCATCTGCCTTGCGATTTTGTGCATCCTCCTGCTGTGTTCGGCACTCGCTTCAGCAAGCGAAACAGCGTTCTTTTCTCTGCTGCCTAACGACATAAACGAGATGGAAAACTCCGACAAACGTGCCGACAAACTAGTGCTCGAACTGCGTGAGAAACCAAAACAGTTTTTGGCTACAATATTGATAACCAATAACTTGGTTAATGTGACAATAACGATATTCTCCGTGTATATCATGCGGCGAATGTTTATATTTTTAGACGATACAGTGTGGGAATTTATCATCGATGTGGTAATCGTAACTTCACTGCTTCTTATCTTCGGTGAGATGATTCCTAAGATCACGGCCGCAAAACGAGCCCCTAATCTGTGCCGAAACCTCGCCCCAACGATAAAAGTGCTGATGGTCGTTTTTAAACCTCTCAGCTCGTTGCTTGTCAAATCTACTTCATTGATTGACAATAAGATAGCTAAGAAGGCAACCGATACGCTGTCAATCACCGACCTCACGACAGCCGTCGACATCACAACGACTGAAGAGACACCAATAGAGGAGCGTACCATGCTGCAAGGTATCGCCACATTCGGCGAGAAGGAAGTGAGCGACGTCATGCAGCCTCGTGTTCAGCTCTTCGCCGTGAAAACGACGACACCACTCGACCAGCTTATCGAACTGATTATCGAGAACGGATTCTCGCGAATCCCAGTGTATGAAGACACTCTCGATGAGATAAAAGGCATCCTTTACGTAAAAGACTTGCTGCCACATATCGAAGAAAAGGACTTCAAATGGCAGGAGCTGCTGCGTCCGGCGTTTTTCGTGCCCGAAAACAAGAAAATCGACGACCTCTTCCAGGATTTCCGCGCCAAGAAGATCCATATCGCCATCGTGGTCGATGAATACGGCGGCACATCAGGCCTCGTAACCATGGAAGACGTGCTCGAAGAGATTGTCGGCGACATCAAAGACGAGTTCGATGCCGTGGTCGAGAATCAGAACTATAAGAAAATCGACGACAAAACGTATATCTTCCAAGCCCAGACAAGCCTCGTCGACTTCTGTAAGGTGTTTGATATCAATGAGTTCTACTTCGAAGATATTAAAGGCGAGTCGGACACCCTGGCTGGCCTTATTCTCGAGATGGAAGGCCGTATTCCACAAGCCGGGTTTTCGACCTCGTACAAAGAGTTTGACTTCCGCATCGAAAAAGCCGACAAACGTCGTATAATCGAGATAAAAGTGACATACAATGAGACGCCTGACAAATAGCCTGATAGCTCTGATTTTGCTGGTGCTGGCATCATCGTGCGGTGATAAGAACCCACAACCGAAGCCGCGTGGCTATTTCCGTATCGATCTGCCTGAAAAAGAATATGTTACGCTCGACACCATGCGTTATTATTGCTTCGAATACCCGACATACGCTACCATCACGCCCGACTACCACTCGCTTCAAGAGAAAGACTGGGTCAACGTGGAGTTCCCACGTTTTAAAGGCACCATTCATATCTCGTATAAGCCAGTAGACGGCAATCTCGGTGAGTATCTTGAAGACGCTTATGTGATGATTACCAAGCACATAGGCAAAGCAACCGGTATCCGCGACAGCGTTATAATTAATAAGGAAAGAGAAGTATACGGCCTCATGTATTACCTCGACGGCGAGGGTGTGGCGTCACCGCTTCAGTTCTACCTCACCGACAGCATCGAGCACTTCCTGCGCGGCTCGCTCTATTTCAAAGTCGTCCCAAACAACGACTCGCTGCAACCTGTCATCGACTTCATCACCGACGACGTGCGGCATCTTATCAAAACTTTGGAGTGGAAATAGATTGATAATCAATCTTTTATAAAAAAATTGCAGCGAAAAAATCAAAAAAATCTTGTTTTTTTCGAAAAAAGTCCGTACTTTTGCACGTTTTTTCGTATAAAACAGTAACCGAATGTAGAATTTTATAAAATAAGAAAGGGGGACAGCATGATCGAGACCTTGACAATCGGCTCGCTGAAATGGCGTCATATCACCAATCCGGCTGACGAAGACTTTAAGTTTTTGAAGGAAAAATTCCATTTCCACCCCTTGGACATCGAGGACTGTAAGTCACTAAACCAACGTCCGAAAATAGATATCTACGACGATTACTACTTCCTGATTCTTCAGTATCCTAATTTCGACCGTCAGAACAAGTTCATCAAGACTAAAGAAGTGAAGTTTTTCTGGGGGAAGGACTATATCATCACCATCGAGAAATCGCCATGGTACGTGAGCCAGCTCTTCAACGAATATGAGGAGCGCGACATGAAGGAACTCGAAGCAAACCTTAAGACTTCCGATATTCTACTATACCGTATCTTCGAAAAACTGATGATGGAGTCACTCTATCTTCTGAAAAAAGTTGGACTCGACCTTGAATTGATCAACCGCGAGCTTTTTGGTACGAAACAAGTCAAGATTATTGAGAGAATCAGCGTGACGAGAAAGAATATCATCACGATAAACACTATCTTCAAACCTCAGCTTAGGGTGTTCCACTCCTTCGAAACTGGTCAGATCCAGGGTTTCGGAGACCTCGAATACATGGAAGACTACTGGGGCAACATCCTCGACTACTATCAGAAGGTATGGGATATGACCGAGGACTATGAAGACTTGATAGAGGGTCTCTCGAAGACGTTCGACTCGATGCAGACCAACAAGACCAACGAGATTATGAAGATACTTACCCTGATGTCATCGATTATCCTCCCTTTGACGTTTATCACAGGTATTTTCGGTATGAATGTGGTGTTCCCATTTATTCCTGAAGGCTCCACAACTGCAATATGGATTATTGTTGGAGTGATGGCAGTTATGGGAGTTGGATTGACACTCTTGTTCCGTCACCGTAAATGGTGGTTTTAATCAATTGATAATGAATTATTTATAAGTTTTTATATGGCAGCAACAATTATTTATGTAGTCGGTGTCATCCTTGGTGTGGTGGCAGTTCTTGAAATCCTCAATCAACCGATTAATCTTCTTAGCAAAATCCTTGTGAGTGCTTTCGTCGTCCTCACCAGCTGGATAGGAATCGCAGTTTATTACCTGCTTTTGAGAGGCAATCTTACGAAATGGTTTAAGTAATCCTTTCCCTCGTCATTCCGAGCGAAGGCGATGCCGTAGTCGAGGAATCTCCGGCATTGAAGTTTTCAGAATTATTCAAAAGGCGGTGATTTATTCACCAAAGGTGAATGCTTTCGCAAAGCTCAGGTCTCCATTCCGCTCCGCTCCAGTCGAAATGACGTTTAAGTGTATATTATGGACAAAAAAGAATTAAGAAATACCATTAAAGCTCTCAAGAAGCAACACACAAAAGAGCAACTTCTTGAGCAGTCGGAAGTCATTTTGTCAAAACTGGAGCAGCATCCTGACTTCCAGAAGGCGCATATCGTGATGATTTACAGCGCTTTGCCTGATGAGGTGCAGACTTCTGCTTTCCTTGAGAAATGGCGTCACAAAAAGAAAATTATCCTCCCGACGGTGGTCGGCGACGACATCATACCTGTGGAACTTGCTGAAAACACTGGTTTTGCCGTCGGCGACTTCAATATACTCGAGCCTCAAAACGAGCCATACAATGGCGACTATGACCTCATCGTGGTGCCAGGTGTCGCTTTTGATAGAAAAGGCAACCGTATCGGCCGTGGCCGTGGCTATTATGACAGGTTTCTATGTAAACATCTGAATGTCAAACGTATAGGAATCTGCTTCGACTTCCAACTTGTCGATGAAGTGCCCACCGAGCCGAACGACATCAGAATGGATGAAGTGATTTCATTATAGTCGTTAGTCTTTAGTTTTTAGTCTTTAGTCAATTACGATCATAAAAAAAGCTGCGATAATTCGCAGCTTTTTAACTAAAGTCTAAAGACTAACGACTAGAGACTAAATTACCAAGCAAATAAAGGATATTCTGCCATCATAGCATTAACCTTCTCCTTCACTGCCTCGAGTTTCTTGGTGTCGTCGATGTGGCTGATGACATCGTCGATCATGTCAACGATAGGCTCCATCATGTTTTCTTTCAAACCACGTGTTGTGATAGCCGGTGTACCGACGCGGAGACCTGAGGTCTGGAATGGTGAACGGCTGTCGAATGGCACCATGTTCTTGTTGACTGTGATGTCGGCCTGAACGAGGGTGTTTTCAACCATCTTACCAGTGATCTCTGGGAACTTCGAACGGAGGTCGATGAGCATGAGGTGGTTGTCTGTGCCACCGCTGATGATGTTGTAACCTCTGTCGGTGAATGCCTTAGCCATTGCTGCAGCGTTCTTCTTCACCTGGAGGATGTACTCGAAGTATTCATCTGACAATGCCTCGCCGAAAGCGACTGCCTTTGATGCGATGACGTGCTCGAGTGGGCCGCCCTGTACGCCTGGGAACACTGCGCTGTTGAGCAATGCCGACATCATCTTGATCTCACCCTTAGGTGTTGTCAAACCCCATGGATTCGGGAAGTCTTCACGCATCATGATCATACCGCCACGTGGTCCACGGAGGGTCTTGTGTGTGGTTGTTGTCACGATATGGCAGTACTCCAACGGGTCGTTGAGGATGCCGCGGGCGATGAGACCTGCCGGGTGTGAGATGTCAGCCATCAAGATAGCGCCGACAGAGTCAGCAGCCTTACGCATACGTGCATAGTCCCAGTCACGTGAATATGCTGAAGCACCGGCGATGATGAGTTTCGGCTTGTACTGAGCCACTTTCTTCTCCATGTCGTCGTAGTCGACGCGGCCTGTCTCACGATTTACTTCGTAAGCCACTGGTTTATAGAGGATACCTGATGAGTTTACCGGTGAACCGTGTGAGAGGTGTCCGCCGTGTGAGAGGTCGAGACCCATGAAGGTGTCGCCCGGCTTCAAGCAAGCCATCAACACTGCCATGTTGGCCTGTGCGCCTGAGTGTGGCTGCACGTTCACGAACTTAGCCTGGAAGAGCTCGCCAGCGCGGTCGATAGCAATCTGCTCGGTCTGGTCGACGATCTGGCAGCCGCCATAATAACGCTTGCCAGGATAACCTTCTGCATATTTGTTTGTCATCACCGAACCCATGGCCTTCAACACCTGGTCGCTGACGAAATTTTCAGAAGCGATAAGCTCGATGCCGTGCATCTGACGCTCTTTTTCCTTACGGATAAGGTTAAAAACCTTTGTGTCTTTCTTCATGTTAAAATGTATTTAGTTGATATTCAATTATTTACA
>JAEEGL015499892.1_pt1 | contig 11497 bp, 10 predicted proteins | sample 9134231 | NCBI WGS metagenome assembly JAEEGL01 (sample SAMN16246548, study PRJNA631951) | gut metagenome | biome: gut microbiome; feature: rumen; material: fiber-attached | host: Bos | place: Iran: Karaj | collected 2018-10
AACCAGGATTTTATGCTTAGGCATAAAGTCGTGAAGGGGGCGTATTCATTGCTCCCCGGCAGCGGCGTAAACCTTGAACGGTTCGCTCCTCTCCCGTATCCCGATGAAACCGACGGAATCCATTTTGTGTTCATCAGCCGCATTATGCGTGAAAAAGGCATTGAACAATATTTGGATGCTGCGGCGCATTTCAAGGGGTGTCATCCTGAGCGCAGCGAAAGCGGAGTCGAAGGATCTAAACTACATTTCCACATCTGCGGTTTCTGCGAAGCCGAATACCAGGGAAAACTCGACGAATACGCCAAAAAAGGCATCGTTGTTTATCACGGCATGGTCCGCGATGTCCGCGAAATCCATAAGATTTCGCATTGCACAATTCACCCGAGTTTTTATCCCGAAGGCATCAGCAACGTGCTTTTGGAAAGTTGCGCAAGTGCCCGGCCCATAATCACTACGGACCGCAGCGGTTGCAAAGAAGTTGTTGATGACGGCGTGAACGGCTATGTCGTTAAACAGCTCGATAGCGAAGACCTTATTCAGAAAATCGAGACGTTCCTTGCACTTACGCAAGGACAGAAAATGCAGATGGGACTTGCGGGTAGGGCGAAAGTGGAAAAAGAATTTGACCGCAAGAGTGTCGTGGATGGGTATTTGAAAGAGAGGGAGGCTTTGGAATGAGACGGTTAATTAATAACATAATAAGTTGCCTTCATTCGTTAATTCGATTCCTTCTGTTGAAAGTGTTTCATTTTAGTGGTTTGAAATTCCATTTGATTGAGCGCTTTTCTCCAAACGTTGTCGTTGAAATGGGAAAAAAATCATCGCTGATTCTAGGAAAAATGGTTCGCGTTCATAGTGGCTCAAAAATAAAAGTTCGCAAAAATGCAATATTGACTCTAGAAACTGGTGTGAAAATAAACTACAACTGTATTATTGCTTGTCACAAAGAAATAAAGGTTGGTGCAGGAACTCAATTTGGTCCGTCGGTTTATTTGTATGACCATGACCATGATTATAGGGCTGGGCTAGAAGCAAATAAATTCCTGATGGAAGCCATTGAAATCGGGAAAAATTGCTGGATTGGAGCGAATACGGTTATTCTCCGTGGCACAAAAATTGGCGACAATTGTGTTGTTGGAGCTGGTAGTGTGCTGAAGGGAAATTTCCCTGCAAATAGCGTAATTGTTCAGAAACGTATGACCAATGTAAAGGTGAAACAGAATGTCTGAACCGATTCGAGTTTTACACATGATTGGTAGCCTTAATGTTGGTGGCTCTCAGGCTATGATTATCAATCTACATAAAGCGATTGATAAATCAAAAGTGCAATTTGATTATGTGATTGATCATCCAGATCATTTGCATTTTGCTCCTATAGTAGAAGCGTTAGGAGGAAAGATTTATACTCTACCTACATTTAGGGGGTATAATTTTCTTGAGGTTAGAAAAGCTTGGAAAAATTTTTTTAAGAATCATTCTGAATACAAAATACTTCATTCGCATGTTCGCAGCTATGCTTCGCTTTATTTGCCTGTTGCCAAAAAAGCTGGATTGAAAACTATTATACATAGTCATAATACGTCTTCAGGAAAGGGTTTGAAGGCTGTTGCGAAGTTCTGTCTGCAGCGTGGCTTGCGTAAAAATGCTGATTACTATTTTGCGTGTTCTGATATTGCCGGGAAATGGTTGTTTGGTGAAAAAATTACGAAACAGTCGAACTACCATGTGTTGAATAATGCTATTGATGTTGAAAAGTATGCTTATTCAGAGTTATCTCGAAAAAAAATTAGAGATGAATTTAATCTTAAGGATGAATTTGTCGTAGGGCATGTTGGACGGTTTCATCCGCAGAAAAACCATTTGTTCCTTGTTGACGTATTTGCAGAAATTCATAAGAAACGTCCGAGTTCAGTTTTGATGCTTGTCGGGACTGGTGATTTGATGACTATTGTGAAAGAAAAGGTTGTGAAACTCAAATTAGACGATAGTGTTATTTTTACGGGATCTCGATCTGATGTGAACGAATTGTTGTCTGCTTTTGATGTATTTGTTTTCCCGTCTTTGTTTGAAGGACTGCCTGTTACATTAGTGGAAGTTCAGGCTGCAGGATTGCCTTGTTTTGTATCTGATACGGTTACGAAAGAAGTTGATTTTAATAAAAAAATAAACTACATCTCCTTAAGTAAGGAATCTGCATATTGGGCTGATGAAATTGTTAATAGCGAACAGGAAAGATTGAAGTGCGATGAAGCTATAAGGAATGCCGGATATGATATTCAATATACTGTAAAACAACTCACAGATTTTTATCAGAAACTGGCTCGTCCTTAAGATTGTATTTGGTTGCCAAAAGGTTGTTTAAATGAATAAATTCTTGTTTTATATAAATGCTATTCATCACGGTGGTGCCCAGCGTGTTATGGTCAACCTTGCCAATTATTTTGCAAATCAAGGTCATGATGTTGTTCTTGTAACATCTTTCAGAGATACATGGGAATATTCTCTATCAGAAAAAGTTCATAGAATCTCTTTGTTTGAAAATGCTGTTGGTAACTTTATTGTTCGGAATGTTAAACTGACATTGGCTTTGAGATCGGTGCTAAAGAAGGAAAAACCTGATACGTTGGTTTCTTTTATGGCTGAACCGAACTTTAGGGCTGTTATTGCCAGCCTTGGAATGCAACATAAAACAGTTATTTCCGTTAGAAATGACCCTAATCGAGAGTATTCAAATGCCCTTTTTCGTTTTTGTGCTAAAACCCTTTTTCGATTTGCTGATCATACAGTTTTCCAAACTGAAGATGCTCGCAAATGGTTCCCTGTTTCTATTCAAAAAAAATCCAGCGTAATATTGAATCCTGTTGACGAAGTTTTTTTTAAAACAAAATTTGATGGTGTTAGACGTAATCTTGTAACAACAGGAAGATTAGCTCCGCAAAAAAATCATAAAATGCTTATCAAAGCGTTTGCAAAAATCGCCGATAAAATTAATGATGACCTTTACATTTATGGCGAAGGCGAGTTGCGTGCTGAATTAGAACAGCTTGTTCTGGATTTAAATATGCAAAATAGGATTTTCTTGCCTGGAGCTGTAAAAAATGTTGCTGATACGATTAAATCTGCAAAACTATTTATTCTGAGTTCTGATTTTGAAGGCCTGCCAAATTCTTTGATGGAGGCGATGGCTTTGGGCATTCCATGCATATCTACAGATTGCCCATGTGGAGGACCCAAAATGCTTTTGAATGAATCGTATTTGTGCAAGACGAACTGTGATGCTACTTTATGCGACCTCATTCTTAAGGTGATTGACAAAAAGATATGTCCTAATAATTACAGGGTTGATCCTTGTTCATTCCAAGTTCATTTTGTTGTGAATGAATGGATAAAGGTTGTTGTGTAATGTTGCTTGAGAAATTAAACATTGAATTGGTGAAGAAGGCTCTTTGCTTTGCTGTGATATTATTGGCCCTCTTTTTCTTTGTTTATGAATGCTTGTTGAAAGGGCTTCCGTCGGTTTTTAGTTCTAGAAAAATAATATTTGTTATTTTGTTAATCGTATACTCTGTTAAGGGGAAAATTGCTCTTTCTGCAAAATTTTTTTTCCCGTTTTTTATATTGTTGACTGGTTTCGTTACGATTATTACATTCAGTTTTTTTGCTTCTGATCTAGCTACTCCTATTTATCCCAAATTGTTTTTCTTTTTTTTATTTGCATTTTGCGCTCCCCATTTTTTTTCAAAGTTCTTTGACCATGTTGAAAATTTCTTGGTCGCATTTACATTGTGCGGTGCTATACAGTCATTGATTGTTTTTTTTCAGTTCTTTTCATTTCCGTTTAGACAGTTTCTTGATAGTAATTTTGTCAAACAAGGAAATATTGAATTTCTACGAGTGTCTCGAGCAACTGGTTTAGGTTGTGAAGGCGCTACGTTGGGTTTCTGGATTTCAATAAGTATGATTGCTTGCGCGTATTTGATTGTTCGAAAAAAAACAAAAATATTTTTTATACCCTTCGTATTAATGATGACTGCTGAATTTTTTATAGCAAGAACAGGCCTTATAATTTCAATAATTCTATTCATTTTTATGATTATATGCTTGTCGAAAAAATCATTGATTACGGCGGGATGTGTAATAATATTTTCTGTTGTGAGCTTGTTTTTTGTGTCATCTGTTTTAACACAAAATATTGATGTAGACCGTCTTGATTATATACAAACGTGGCAATCGTCTGTTTTTGAAACGAATAAAGGTTCTTCGCTTTATTCATTGCAGAAAATGCAAATTCCTGAACTCTCGTTGGAGCTTATGGTTGGCACTGGTGTTGCTCGAGGGGATTTTGCTTTTCGAAATGAGTCCGCTCAACATGATTCTGGTTATATTCAAAGTTATATTGGTTTAGGGTTATTTGTTGCAGTGATTTTTTATTTAGTTGTTTATTTTTTTCTTTTTTTCGAAATAAAGAAAATAAATAATACTTTGCTGAAATCGTGGCTGTTCTTATTATTTGCTTTAATAATTGTTAATGAAATGAAGGAACCTTTTGTTTTGAAATATATTCCTTTTTTCTTTATTTATACCATTTCACTTATTGACCGAAAAGAACGGGAGATATCCTTATGCACAACCCCTTAATTAGTGTCATTGTGCCGATTTACAATGTAGAAAAATATTTAAAACAATGTATTGACTCCTTAATCAATCAGGAGTACAAAAATTTAGAAATTGTGCTGGTTGATGATGGCTCGCCCGACAGTTGTGGAAAAATATGTGATGACTATGCGTCAAATGATGCTCGAATAAAAGTTGTGCATAAAATAAATGGAGGGCTTAGTGATGCAAGAAATGTTGGTTTTGCTCATTCAACGGGAAGTCTCGTTTCTTTTATTGATTCCGATGATTTTCTAGATTTGGATTTCTACAAACAGATGGCTTCTTGCTTGGAAGAAAACTCATGTCAGGTTGTAGAATGCTCGACAAAAGGAATATATAACGATAAGATTGTTGTGCCTGCAGACGATGGTGCCAAAATTGTTAGTGGAATGCAGGCTTTGAGTGAATATTTGAAAAAAAGAACGTTAGATTCAGTTCCAAGAACGGCTGTATGGACTAAGCTGTATAAGAGAGAGATTATAAATGATCTGTCTTTTCCTGTTGGACAAATTCATGAAGACTATCTGTTTACGGCAACGGTGTTTTTTAGATGTCAAAAATATGGAATACTTTATAAGCCTCTTTACAATCATCGATATAACAATCCCTCTAGTATCACAAATACGACTTTTTCTCGAAAGGATTTGTTTAGAGAAAAGCAATGGTTTGATGTCGTGAAATTGGTCCAGGAAAATGGATCTAAAGAGCAATATCTTTGGGCTGCAGCGAATTATTACAGAGAATGTGTCATTGATTTCTACAAGACTTCTTATTGTGGCCTTGAAACGGAGGCCGGATACTATAGATCTATTTTGAAGAATGGGCTAAGAGAAGTTTTTGGGTCAAAATTGGAAAAGAAGAAAAAATTGGAAATTTTATTTATTGTTCTTCTGCCCCAAATGTATCTGTTTATCAGAAATAAAGTTCAACATGCTAGGAGCAAAGTGAAATGATTCCCAAGATAATTCATTATTGTTGGTTTGGTCAAAATCCTTATCCTCCAATGGTTGCAAAGTGCATAAATAGTTGGAAAAAATTCTGTCCAGATTATGAATTTGTGTGTTGGAATGAAAAGAATTTTGATGTGAATATGTATGCTTATGCCAAAGAAGCTTATGCTTTAAAAAAGTGGGCGTATGTATCTGATGTTGCAAGACTTTATGCAGTCAACAAGATGGGTGGAGTGTATTTAGATACTGACGTTGAATTAATTAAACCATTGGAGTCTCTTTTACAATATACTTCTTTTTGGGGGTTTGAGAATAAAACAAGTGTCGCTACAGGATTGGGCTTTGGGGCTGAGCAAAATCATAAGTTGGTCGGAGAATTGTTGAATGATTATGCTCGCAGAGAGTCCTTATTTGATAAAGATGGAATGCTTCTTCCTTGCACGGTCATAAACCAACCCATTTTTGAAAAATTTGGAGTAGTCATTAATGGTGAAAAACAGAAAATCAATGGAGATATCTTTTTACCAACGGATTATTTGTGCCCGATAAATTTCTTAACAGGAAAAATGAGAAAAACTGAAAACACAATATCCATCCATCATTATGCAGCATCTTGGAAATCGCCAAGGAAAAGATTTGTTGCGTGGTCGCAAAAATATTTAATACGACTATTTGGGGAAAAAATCGGAAAGAAAATGAGGCGTGTAATAGAAATTTGTACGGAAATATTTGATTAGGTTTTTATGAAAAAAATTACAATTTTTACACCTACATTTAACAGAGCGGTTACGCTACAAAGACTTTATGATAGTTTGTGCGGTCAAACAAATCAAAGTTTTGTTTGGCTTATTGTTGATGATGGATCTACTGATGGAACACAATTTCTTGTAAAAAACTGGAAAGAAGAAAATAAAATTGAAATTCAGTATTTCAAACAGAAAAATAGTGGAAAATCTGTGGCGCATAATAGAGGCGTAGAAAAATGCAATACGGAACTGTTTGTGTGCGTTGATAGTGATGATTACCTTGTTGAAAATGCAGTGGAAGTGATTGAAAATAATTGCTCAAAATTGAACGATGATAATGTTGCTGGACTTGTGGCTAGTCGTTTGATGGTAGATGAACGTAATGATGTTCTAGAGAACCATTCATTTTTGTGGGTTGGATTGAGCTCGCTGAAGGATTTGTATCGTAAAGGATTTCGCGGTGAAACGACGATTGTGTTCAAAACAAACGTTATAAAAAAATATCAATTTCCTGAAATTTTGGGTGAAAAATTCATAACGGAATGTTTTATATATGACCAAATTGACCAAAAGTATCTATACCTTTTGTTAGATAAACCTTTAGTTGTATGCGAGTATTTGCCCGATGGATACACGTCAAATTTAAAATCACTAAAAATGGCGAATCCTAAAGGGTATGCATTGTATTATAATCAATACTTGAGCTTATATAAAACCGATTTAAAAATGAAATTGAAAAATATTATGCGATACATTTATTTCTCAAAATTGGGAAATAGTCGTGGCATGTGCAAGAATGCAAACTGCAATTTGTTTTTATTTGGTGTGGCTTACCTATTGCTTCCTTTTTTCAAAAATAAACTCATCTAAATTTTTTTTAACGAATAATGACTGCTGTCTCATCTGCTCATAATAACAAACTTATTGTGAAAAATACATTGATGTTGTATTTTCGGATGTTAATTACACTTGCTGTTGGTATATATGCCTCTCGAATTATTCTTCAAGTACTAGGTGCGTCTGATTATGGTTTAAACAATGTTGTTGCGGGCTTTGTTTCGCTTTTTACTTTCGTAAACGCGACGTTGGCTTCCGGTACGCAACGATTCCTGACGTATTGTATTGGGGAAAAAAATGAGACGAAATTAAAAAAAGTCTTTGCCACATCCTTAACGTTGCATTTTTCTTTTGCAGTTGTTTTTTTTCTTCTATTAGAGACTGTTGGACTTTGGTTTCTTCATAATAAATTGTCTATTCCTGCTGGACGAGAACATGCTGCTTTTTGGGTCTTTCAATTAGCCATTGCCTCCACTGCAGCCCAAATTATACAAGTGCCATTCACTGCTGTTTTAACGGCCCGAGAAAAATTTAATATTTATGCATATATGAGTATTTACGATGCTGTGATGAAGTTGTTGATTGTTTATTTGATTCAAATAGGACCTTTTGATAAGTTAATATTCTATTCAACTCTATTCACGATTGTTTCTTTGTCCTCGACCCTTATTTACAACATTTACTGTCGTATTAATTTTAAAGAATGCTCAATCTCAATAAAGAAATTTTTTGATAAATCTGTATGCAAAGAAATAGGAATTTTTTCTGGATGGAATATAATGGGATGTACGGCGGTTTTAGCGTCTGGTCAAGGTGTAAATACGCTAATGAATATGTTTCTAGGAACTCTTGTAAATGCAGCTAGAGGCATTTCAACACAAATAACTAGTATTATTAATAAATTGGTTAGTAGTTTCCTTGTCTCGGTTAATCCTCAAATTGTAAAACTATATGCTGAACGAAACTTAGATGAAATGTTTTTGCTCGCGATGAACGCCTCAAAATTTGGAGCTGCTTTGATGCTGTTGGTTGGCATTCCTCTTATTGTAGAAATGAAATATGTGCTTACTTTATGGCTCGGGATTTATCCGGATCATACGGTCTTTTTTTCAATATGCGCAATTGTTCAGGCGGTAATTGTAACTATTTCTCGTCCGTTAATTACGATTTTACATGCGACAGGAAAAATGAAATGGCCTAGTATTTTTTCAGGCTCAACGTTGTTGCTTATTTTGCCAATCACCTATTTGTTATTAAGATTACATGTTGATATAGATGTAATAGTTTGCATTAATGTTATCCCATGGCTTTTGGAGCTGTTTACCTCTCTTTTGTTCGTGAAAAAATATACAGATGTAAACGTGAGCTTGTTTTTTCCTCAGGTTATTTTTAAAGTTGTTGCTGTTTCCTCAATCACTTTTATTACTGCATACATCATCCAATCTCAAATGTCTGAATCTTTTTTCCGATTGATTTGTGTTGTCTTTTGTAATACGATTGTGTTGCTGCTTACAGTGTATTATATACTTCTTAAAAAGAATGATCGAGCTAAAGTAATTTCTTCTATAGTCAGTAAAATGAGTTTATTCAAAAAAAACAGCGTATGACTAATCGTTAAAAAAACAAGGTTAAATGGTTTGTTAAAAATTTTTATAACGGGAGAAATATGAAAGTCATTTTGCCTATAGCGGGTAAGGGCGAACGAATGCGCCCTTATACAAATAATTTGCCTAAGTGTTTACTGTCTGTTGGCGGCAAGACGATTGTTGATTGGATTGTTGCTGATACGCTCCCGCTTGAGCCTTCTGAAACCATTTTCATTACCGGTTACAAGGCTGAGATTGTCGAGGAATTTCTCCGAAAAAACTCTAGATTTGGGACTATTCGTACTGTTTTACAGAAAAACCCTCAGGGGCTAGGACAGGCGATAAGTTTAGTTCTCCCGTATGTAGAGGATAATGAACCGCTTTTAATAATTCTGGGGGACACTCTGTTTCAAGCGGATATAAGTTGGCTTGCTGATGCGACTGAGAATATCCTTTATACCTATAAGGTTGATGACCCGCGTCGTTTTGGTGTTGCTGAGACGGATGAAATGGGGAATATTAAACGCTTGGTCGAAAAACCTCAGGAGTTTGTGAGTGACGAAGCTCTTGTCGGCATATACTACATTAAGAATGTAAAAGAACTCAAAGGGGCTCTAAAATATCTGATGGATAATGATGTCCGGACTCGGGGCGAATTCCAGCTTACAGATGCCTTGCAGATGATGATTGAAAACGGCTGTAAATTTAAAACCGCTCCGGTACAGGAATGGTTAGATTGTGGTTTGCCAGAAACTTTAGTTCAAACAAATACTTGGCTCTTGCAAAATAAACCAGAAGTGAATAATGTTGGCAATGTCGAGACTATAGGCTCAGTACAAAATGTCAAAATAATTCCACCTTGTTCCATTGGTAAAAATGTGACCATTGCAAATAGTGTTGTTGGCCCAAATGTTACTATTGGTGATAATAGTACAATATGGAATTCTGTTCTGAAGAATTGTATTGTGTGGGATAACGAGTCTGTCACAAATGTGCATTTAGAAAACCAAATTGTGGCAACCTGCTGAGATGAAACTTATGCTTCTTAAAAATGTAAATCTCAATGGAAAGCCTGTCCTCGTTACTGGTGCGGCTGGCTTTATTGGTTGCAACCTCTGCAAAAAGTTGCTAGCTGACTACGACTGTGCAGAACTTGTTGGACTTGATTCTATCACCGACTATTATGACGTCAACATTAAATACGAACGCCTCAAAGAAATTGAATCGCTTGCGGCTGCGATTGGTAAAAAATGGACTTTTGTTAAGGCGAACCTTGCTGATAAGGCGACCATAGACGGTCTGTTTGAAAAATATCATTTCGCCGTGGTGGTAAACCTTGCCGCACAGGCTGGGGTGCGTTATTCCATCACGAATCCCGATGCATATATTCAGAGCAACCTCATCGGTTTTTACAATATTCTAGAGGCTTGCCGACATTTTGAAGTTGAGCACCTCGTTTACGCCAGCTCTTCTAGCGTGTATGGCAGCAACAAAAAGATTCCCTATTCCACCGACGACAAGGTAGATAACCCAGTTTCTCTGTATGCCGCTACCAAGAAAAGCAATGAGCTAATGGCGCACGCCTACAGCAAACTCTACAACATCCCGAGTACGGGGCTCCGCTTCTTTACCGTGTATGGCCCTGCAGGTCGCCCGGACATGGCCTATTTCGGCTTTACGAACAAGCTCAAGGCGGGCAAGACTATCCAGATTTTCAACTACGGCAAGTGCAAGCGAGATTTCACTTTCGTTGATGATATTGTTGAAGGGGTTGTTCGCGTAATGCAACATGCTCCCGAAAAGATGAATGGCGAAGACGGATTGCCGCTTCCGCCGTATAAGGTCTACAATATTGGCAATAACCATCCGGAAAATTTGCTTGATTTCGTGACCATTTTGCAAGAGGAACTTGTGCGTGCGGGTGTTCTTCCTGCTGATTACGACTTTGAAGCGCACAAGGAACTCGTGCCCATGCAGCCCGGCGATGTTCCGGTCACTTATGCGGATACAAGTGCTCTGGAAGCGGATTTTGGCTTTAAGCCTTCTACACCGTTGCGGGAAGGACTGCGCAAATTTGCTGAATGGTATGCCAAGTATTATAATTTATAGTTAAGAAGGAGTCAATATGAATATTGCGATTGTTGGTACGGGTTATGTAGGCCTTGTGAGCGGCACTTGTTTTGCCGAAATGGGCGTCAACGTCACATGCGTCGATGTGAACCAGGCGAAGATTGAATCCCTGCAAAAGGGCGAAATTCCCATTTATGAACCGGGCCTCGATGAGATGGTGCTTCGCAACCAGCGCGAAGGTCGCTTGAAGTTCACGACGGATTTGGCGAGTGTCCTTGACGATGTCGAGATGGTTTTCAGCGCCGTGGGCACGCCCCCTGACGAAGACGGCTCCGCCGACTTGCAGTACGTTCTCGCTGTCGCGCGCACCTTCGGCCAGAACATCAAGAAATACACGGTTCTCGTGACAAAATCCACCGTCCCCGTTGGCACCGCCAAGAAGGTCAAGGCTGCAATTCAGGAAGAACTTGATAAGCGCGGCGTAAAGATCCCGTTCGACGTGGCGAGCAACCCGGAATTCCTTAAAGAAGGCTCTGCTATCACGGATTTCATGAAGCCCGACCGCGTTGTGGTGGGTGTTGAAAGCGAACTGGCCAAGGAACTCATGACCCGCCTGTACCGCCCGATGATGCTCAACAACTTCCGCGTGATT
>JAEEGL015747555.1_pt1 | contig 11497 bp, 8 predicted proteins | sample 9134231 | NCBI WGS metagenome assembly JAEEGL01 (sample SAMN16246548, study PRJNA631951) | gut metagenome | biome: gut microbiome; feature: rumen; material: fiber-attached | host: Bos | place: Iran: Karaj | collected 2018-10
CTTGCAAGATTCGACAACGAGAAGGCTGGGAAATATATAGAAACCCGTGCTGCCCTCGACACCACCAATGTTGATTGGCAGAATCAAGCAGGAATATTTATGGGCAACACCGGCAACTATTCCTTGGCTATGAATTATCATCAACGAGTATTCCGCCTGTCATTGCTACAATATGGTGAACTAAGCGAGTGGACAGCTACTGCTTATAACAACATCGGTTTTGTCTATGATAGATTAAGTGACTATTCGCAAGCTTTAAAAATGCATAATATGGCATTAAAGACAAGTATGGTTGTGCTGGGTAAACGACACCCATTTGTAGCAGAAAGTTTCAATAACATCAGTTTGGTATATACTCATCAAGGATACTATGCGCAAGCACTTGAATACAGTCAATATGCATTGTCAATTCGTGAGGCGACATTGACCGATATGAGCACAGAAGTAGGACAAAGTTACAACAACATCGGTGCTATATATGCGTTTCAAGGCAATTATTCGAAGGCTTTGGAATGCTTACTGAAAGCTTTAGAAATACATAAGAATGTGCTGGGCGAACTGCATCCCGATGTTGCAAACAACTACTATAACCTCGGAGGTGTTTATTTCGAACAAGGAGACAATGTGCAGGCAATGGAATGCTACCAAAATGCATTGGAAATCTATAAAGTTGTATATGGAGATCGACATCCTGATGTCGCTACAGGTCACAACGCCATTGGTAATGTTTACGCTAGTCAAGGTGACTATGCGCAGGCTTTGGAATTCCATCTAAAGGCATTGAAAATATTCAATACTGTGTATGGTGAACAGCATCCAGATGTTGCTACGTGCAACAATAGTATAGGCAACGCTTATGCTTATCAAGGCAACTATGAAAAGGCTTTTGAGTGCTACCAAAGCGCATTGGATATTTATAAAAGCATATACGGTGAGCTCCATCCTGACATAGCTGTTGTCTATGACAATATTGGCAAGTTTTATGACCGCCAAAAAGAGTACGCAAAGGCCATAGCTTACTATCTGAAGGCTGTTGAAATAGAGAAGAGTGTGCGTGGTGAGCATCATCCTAATGTTGCTACATGTTACAATTCTATAGGTTTGGTCTGTATTGATCAAGGTGATTATATTAAGGCTTTAGATTTCTTTCTAAAAGCATTGGGAATACGAAAAAACGTGTTGGGAGAGCATGATTCTAGCACCATCGAAGTACAACAAAACATCGATTATGTAAAAACAAAATTGTAAGGATAGGTAAAGGAGAAAACAGTTGGTTAATTTTAACAGATATGATAAGAATTGTTATTTTGTTCAAATATATCCTGATTGCTCTTATGATCACTGCCCAGACTCAGCAGGGATTTGTGAAGACTATAGGTCGTCCGAACAAGCCAGGTGTGGCATTGAGTGGTGTCACCATACGGATGAAAGGGATGGTCAATGCTGTGGTGAGTTCGCAAACAGGGGAGTTCAATCTCGTAATGGTCAACAAGAAAGATGGCGATGCCATTGTAATTCAGAGTGTTCAGAAGAACGGATTTGAACTAAAGGACAAGGAACTGACGGGACGTCAACTCGTGTTCTCGTCGCGGGTTCCGATAGAAATCCTAATGGTTGATCAGAAGCAGTTAGCTGCAGATAAGAAACGAATTGAGGATAATGCCTATCGGATAGCAGAGCAGAACTATCAGAAGAAACTTAAGGAGATTGAAATCCAAAAAAAGAATAATAAAATAACGGCAGAACGCTATCGGCAGGAGTTGCAACAGTTACAGGACAAATACGAAAACTACTTGTCGCTCGTCAGCGACATGGCAGACCGCTATGCCCGTACCGACTATGACCAATTAGACTCCATTGACCGCGAAATCAACATCTGCATTGAGAACGGAGAACTTGACAAGGCAGACTCCCTGATTCATACCGTCTTCGATCCTGAGACAGTATTGGAACGTAATCGTGCTGCAAAGGAAGAAATACGCCAGCGCATTGCCTTTGCCCAATCCGTCATTGACAAAGCGAAGTCTGACAAGGAGGCAATTTTGCGGGATATAGAATATGCAAAACGAGCCGCAATACTTTGTAACAATTTGGCCTACGAATATGTGGCACAAGGTGAGCATTCCAAGGCTATAGAATGTCTTAGAAAGTCCTTGGAAATTAATACCGTTATATATGGTGAACAAAGCGATGAAGTAAAAAATATTACACAGAAAATACACAACTTGAAACAATGAGATTATTCAGATATACACTTTTGGCCATTATGTGCTTCTTTTATTATGGTTCACTGGCCCAAACGCAGCAGGGATATGTGAAGACGTTGGGGCGGCCAAACAAAAAGGGTGAAGCATTAAGTGGCGTATCCGTCAGAGTGAAGGGCGAGCATAATGCTGCGCTAAGTAAAAGTGACGGAACGTTCTCGATGCTTATGACAGGTAAGAAGAATGGTGATGCCTATTCGCTACAGCAAGTACAGAAAACAGACTATGAGTTAAATGATATAGACGTGATTGGCCGTCAATTGGCCTTCTCTGACAAAGTGCCTTTGATTATTGTTATGGTATCCAAATCACAATTACAAGCAGATAAACAACGAATAGAGAACAATGCCTACAAAGTGGCCGAGAAGAACTATCATGCCAAGATAGCCCAATTGGAAAAAGACAAGGAAATAGGTGTCTTCACGGTTGAACAGTATCGCATACAGATACGGGACTTGCAGGATAAGTTTGAGAAGTTCCAGTCACTCATTGACGATTTGGCAGACCACTACGCCCATACTGATTACGATGGTTTGGACGAAAAAGAACGCGAAATCAACATCTGCATAGAGAATGGTGAATTGAAGCGAGCTGATTCGCTTATCCACACCATCTTCGACCCCATTGACGTTTTGAAACGCAACAAGGAAGCACTTTCACGTATAGACCAGAACCTCAAACAAGCCAACGACATCATGACACAAGCCAATACCGATATGGCGGCAGTTCTGAAGCAGCAGGGAAAGGATGCAGAGTATCTATACCAACTTTACACTATTGCTCTTGCAAGATTCGACAATGAAAAAGCAGGACAATATATAGAGATTCGTGCAGCCCTTGATACCACCAATATTGATTGGCAAAATTCCGCAGGACAGTTCTTGAACAAATATATAGCAGATTATCATAAAGCACTAAACTATTATAGTCGCGCATTATCAAATGCTAAAAAACAAAATGATGGTTTAAACGAATGGGTTGGTATCTTATTTAATAATATTGGACTAATTTATGCTGATTTGAATAAATATGAGGATGCAATTGAATATTGCCAGAAATCATTGAATGTATATTTGAATTTGTATGGAGAGGCAACACAAAGTACAACGAAAGCATATAATAATTTAGGAGGAGTATATAAAGATCAGGGAAAATATGATATAGCATTGGACTATTATTTAAAAGCAATTAATTCATTTACAAATGACAAACATAGTGTAATTTTTGAAGCCATTCCTATACTTATAAATATTGGAGGATCTTCTTATCGCTGTGGAGATTATTCCATGGCCTTGGAATATAATAAAAAAGCAGTAGAGATAATTAACAGTTTACCACAACCAGAAGACTGGTATTCCTCGTTGGCTAGATGTTATAATAATATTGGTGAGATTTATTGTTTTCAAGGAAAATACGATGAGTCGATGTCTTATCATAACCGTGGATTAAAAATTTTGAAGTTACTTTTCAAGGATATTCATCCAAGGATAGCAGAGGCTTATGGTAATTTTAGTCATGTGTTTTTTTTACAAAAGGATTATCAGCAAGCACTTGATTTCTTAAAGAAAGAGTTAGAGATTAATATAGCATTTTTTGGAGAGAGTCACTCTCGTGTAGCCCGTTGCTATAATGATATAGGAGTTGTTCATAGCAAAATGGGAGAATTAGAAGAGGCTCTGAATTTTCACACACTCGCTCTTGATATATATAAAGATATTTATGGTGAAAAGCATCCGTCTGTAGGAAATTCTTATTTTAATATTTCTTCTATCTATTACAATCAAGGGAAAGATACTTTAGCCTTAGAAATTTTAGACAAAGCTCTTTCTGCCTTTGAAGATAATTGGAATGAAAATGTAACAACAGTTTCATTAATATCAAGTAGCTATGGCACAATTTGTTTTGATAGAAAACAGTATAAAGAAGCTATACATTATTATGAAATTGCTCTTAAAACTCTTAATATCAATGAGGACAACCAAAAACTACCTTTATATAGATCAATTGAAGAACAACTTCTTTATGCAGAATACCAACAAGCCATATTAGACCAAAATATTAAACAATACATGAAAGAGCATAGTATTTCTTTGGTTATTGCAGATGGGGATACACCTGCAAAGAAACAAGGAATGTATGGAGAATACATATTGTTAGAGTTTTCCGATTGGACAGAAAAAAGCGAAATATCAATATTTGAAGTTAATAACAAAATACGAAACTTGTCAAAAGATATTGTTGTTTTCAAGAGCAATAATGTTACAAAATATCACTTTGATAATATGATAGGAGCAACCTTTAAAATAAGAAAAATAACTAAGAAGGAGAAAATGAATATTAATAAATCATATGAGGAATGGAAACGTCAAAAAGATTAACAAAAGACGCTATAATAGAATTACTAAAGTTCTTTGTCTGTTTATTATAATTAGGCTTGCCATCTATTGTAAATTTGCTCAAGCCCAGCAAGGCTTCGTGAAGACGATTGACCGACCGAACAAGCCTGATGTGGCACTGAGCGGCGTGACCATCCGGATGCGGGGGATGATGAATGCTGTGGTGAGTTCGCAAACAGGAGAGTTCAATCTCGTAATGGCCAACAAGAAAGATGGCGATGCCATCGTAATTCAGAGTGTTCAGAAGAACGGATTTGAACTATAAGGACAAAGAACTGACGGGACGTCAATTGGTATTCTCTTCACGATGCTTATGACAGGTAAGAAAGCCGGTGATGCCTATTCACTTCAGCAGGTGAAAAAGACAGGTTATGAATTGAATGAGATAGGAGTAATAGGGAAACAATATACTTTTTCTGACAAAGTGCCATTAAATATCGTCATGGTATCTACCGCTCAATTACAGGAAGATAAGCAGCGGATAGAGAATAATGCCTATAAAGTGGCCTAGTATAAATATCAAACCAAAGTACATAATAGGAAAGAAACTCCGACTTCATGCATTAAATAGCAGAAATTCTGCAACGCCAAGAATCGTGAAATAAAAAAAGATTTTCAGAAATTTGGTGATTTCAATTATTATTTGTATTTTTGCAACCAATATAACACCAATAAAGATTATTAGTATTAATCACTATAATTATTTTAAACAATGAAAAAGATTTTAGCAATAATCGCTTTGATGCTGCCATTGGCAGTTATGGCACAGGAGGAAAAAGACACGACGGTAGTTCTTCCTCAGTATGAAAATGCATTACGTGCTGCTGCAGAATTCTCTAAGTATGGTTATGCATATAAGGATGCATTGTCTTTAATTCAGGCAGCTCGTTTATCAAAGATGTATGATTTTACATGTGTAGATTGTGTTAAGGCAGCAACGGGAGGAAAGCAGGTTTGTGACATTGGAAAGAAGAACGGGCAGGTATCTCTTGATCCTTCGAAACTATTGGCCGATGCAAAATCAATGGCTGGTAGTGATGGAATATTGCTTGCGCTTATTGATGATGTGGATAGAGATATCCGTGGTGCTTCTGGTGGTCCCAAATATGCAAGTAGCCGAGTTGAAGCGCATGATTATGACATCTACGATGTAACGTTCCGTGGTGGTGAACTTGCCATTGTTACTGTTATTGGTGATGGTGATACCGATCTTGATCTCTATGTTTATGATAGTAACGGTAATCTTATCGATAGTGACAACGACTACACTGATGACTGTATTTGCACTTGGACACCACGATGGACAGGCAAATTTCGCATCAAAATTGTGAACCGTGGTAATGTATACAACCGATACATACTCCATACAAATTAATAAAATGAACTTTACATGCTTATCATAAGCACAAATATTGAGAACAATTCATTGGTAGCCCGTGAAAAGGCTGCTGGTGAATTGGTCTTTGCCGAAAAAGATGATAATGCTGCTATCAGACGGTTAAAAGAAGAGGCTAGTAAATATGATGATAGCGGCGGTAAACGTTTGGAATGCTATCTTGTTCTAAACGACCTTACTTCACTATGGCTACTCCAAACGGTTGGACTGCCAAAAGAGTTAGAAGGAAAGGTGGATGTCTTTGCTACGACAATGGAAGATCTGCTAGCAAAGACTATCTTCGTAAAATTACCTAACCTTAAATCTGCCTTTCCGCCGTTAGACAGAATGGCGATTTCACGCGACAGCGATACTACTGCTCACCTTGTTATTGTTGGCTTCTCAGCACAAGCTGAGGCTCTTGCCATCAATGCTGCATTGGTAGCCCACTACCCGAACTACTGTAGAGACACACGACTTAGAACAAGAATTACCATTATAGACGATCATGTTTACGATGGCAGAGACCGGCTAACGCAACGGTATGTCCATCTGTTCGACAACTCGTATTACCGTACCCTCGACCTAAATGATGTCAATCCTGAGTGCAAGTTGCATCGACCAACCTATGAAAAGGATCGGAATGACTTCGTAGATGTGGAATGGGAATTTGTCAACGGAAACATCAGGAACGAGGCCATTCGCCAAAAACTTACAGAATGGAGTGATGATTGTCGCCAACAATTGACTATAGCTATCTGCCATTCTGACTTTGAACGCAATTACAATGAAACTTTTGGCCTGCCAGAGGTTATATATAAGAAAGAAACACCAGTTTTGTGCCATACGGAAAGTAACGACATATTGCAGATTGCCACCAATGATGGATTGTACAAGTCTATCTATCCTTTTGGCAATGAATATTGTGATTTAAACACCCTTCGTGTGCTGAAGAAATTAGCGCAAAGGGTGAACTACGTATATAACCATTGTTTCTCTTTAAAACCAGAAGATCCAATTACTGCGCCATCCTCCATCGATGAAAGCGTTCTGAATTCACTGTGGAAGGCGATAGGTTCGTTGCCCAAGCAATACTCAAACATCTTCAATGCCATGACATTAGGAACGAAGATGCATTCCATTGGTCACAGCTCTGATGACTGGAAAGAATATTATGCTCTGACTATGGACGAGATTAACACGTTAACAGAGGTAGAGCATAACCGATGGAGCGTGGAAGAACTGATATTAGGCTATAGACCTGTTAATCCTGAAGAGCAGGAACTGGTGGAGAAAGACATTTCACAGAAAAAAATTCTCCGCAACACCAAGAAGGTACATTATGACCTTCGGTCGTTTGACGATCTACGTGCCGACAGTACGGGTAAGAACGTCAACGTATATGATATGGCATTGACCCAAGGAATACCCCTAATCATCAAGACATGTATTACAGACTAACATATATATCATCATCGGACAAGGTGCAGATTGGCGACTCCATGCTCAACGGCAACAAATCGTTGAACATCGGGCATGGCGGGACCTGTGACTTGCAGTTATCTGGTTTTGAACAGTATGAACCGGAGATCATTGCCTCCATCCTACCCCTTTCCGATAGAGACGGGTGGTATATCGTGAAAAGAACAGATCACTATAATTGCCTCGTTAACGGTGAATCCATTACTATTGCGGAGATACTAAATAATGGAGACGTACTCTCATTTGCTGATTCTGATTCTAATACAACTAAGACAGAACTGAAGTTTGAGACGTTTGATGATGGGGAGTATGATACGAGTAGCGGCATTGTATATAAGAAGCATAAAAGCAACAAGAACTATCTTATAGGAGTTTTTGCTGTCGCCATAGTTGCTCTTGGGATAGCGGCCTATAGTTTAGTCGCACATCATAAGAACTTAAGGGATGAAAATTTGACTGTTTATCATCAATCCATTTATCATATCACAACTGATTCTGTCTATTTGTTGTGCGATACCATTGTTGACGGTCTGCATAAGATGATGGTATTGGATTCCATCGAACTTGACAAGGTGGCTGAGGGGACTGCTTTCCTTACAAGCGACAGTCTGTTCATTACTGCGAGACACTGCATAGAACCCTGGATTAATGATGAAGAATGGGACGGCGTGTCAAGTAAGGCCAAGATGTCACCAGAAGTAAGGCTGGCCACGAAGGCTGAGACTGGCAATCGTATTGCGGGATATGAGAAGTATGTTTTACGTGCTCATTGTGTCATCAGTAAGGGTTTTGAGCGATACGATTACTACTCTACGGATTTCAATATGAATAAAAGCCGCGATATGGTAATGCGATTAGGGAATACCAAAGAAGTCATATATTGGCGTACTATATTCCCCATAGCTCACAAAAGAGATATGGAACTGGGAGATTTCGCTTATCTCAAGCCAGAGAAACTAAGTAATGATGCAGCTTATCTCCCAACAGAGATTGCGGGATGGGAGGATATCATCAATTTCGTCGGACAAAGCAATCACGATATTGCAGTCATGGGCTATCCTCTTAATGACAACAACACAGAGGTCGTCACAGAAGTATGGGGAAATCTCATGGCATTTGAGTATCGTGACAGTCTGAATACCCCCATCGGTTGCTTGCAGTTGTCGGCAGACATCAATCCAGGAAATTCTGGTGGACCAGTCTTTGCTAAGATTGGCGATGAAATAAAGGTAATCGGCATCGTGTCTAAGGCTGATGGCCGTGCAAACCAGGGAATGTTCTGGGCTGTTCCGATAACGGAAGTGCTAAATATGCACATGCGAGGTGACAGAATAGTAGAGGACTCCGTAACATATAGAAGATAATGAAGAAAGAAATTACACTGAAGGATATTGCCGGGTACACAACGGAGAGAGCGGTCTGGCAACTGATGCTGAATCTTTCAGAGGATTCCGACCAGGGCAGATTGAAAGGTATTTCTCCAGAAAAGATCGCGGTTTGTAATAAGGGGTTTCAGTTGATAAACGGTGATTCTGCAGTAACGTCTAAGGCATTTGCTGCACCAGAAACATTCGACAGCCATCCTGTAGGAGAATTACCTGCGAATCATGAGGCATCCAACGTGTGGACAATTGGCGCGTTGTCGTTTTACGCTGTCATGGGTACAGATGTTTTTGAGGGCAAAGGCGGCGAGACACAGACAAAGCATACAGACATTCCCCGTATCAGTTCTGCCCATGCCAGCCAGGAGCTAAGTTCGTTAATCAGGCTATGCTTAAATTATTCCCCAGAGAGAAGACCATCTTTGATGGAAATTCAGGAAAAGGCAGAAAAGGCTCTTTCTGCACCTATAGTTCCCCGTAAGAGACTGACAAGTCAAACAGGCAAGGTGTATGAAAAATCACTTGTAAAGTTCTGGCCAGAGGAAATGGTGTCTGTGATACTACTACTTTTAATTCCTTTGTACATATCGGCCCAGACACCGCAAAAATTTGACAAGGCAACAATACCTAACGAACTGGCTACATTAGTGATGCGTTGTATCGACCTCCGTTCACCACAGAATGCGGTAAAAGTTAACAAGGCAATGGACAGGGATATGAACTGGACAATGATGGACGAGTTGGCTGTTGACAAAAACGGTGAATGTACAACGAAAGAAATGGTGGATATGTTTGGTCTGAATGATATGGGCTTTAGTATCCTCAAACGTCATGGAGGTGTCACCAATGCAGGTGGACGATTCCGTGATGGTCGTGATCCACGCTACAAATATTCACTTATCGAAATTACGGTAAAAAAAGATAAAGCTGTTAATTATCCAATTAGTGGTCGTGAGGGAACACAATTGTTTGCCATTATTCCTTATGAGAAGGATGGGGCGTTTGTGACTTTTATCACCCCAAAAGGCGGAAAGCAGATTAAGGGGGAGATCGTAGAGGGAGCAACAGATGGCGTAAAATACATACTACTGAAACAGGGAATAAAGAAGAGCGACTCTTTTACACTGACCGTTATTAATAAATCCGGCAAGAATATGGCTTTTAGCCTTATCAATTATAATTCACAGAATTATGAGTAGTAGATTTATATATTTCTTATTATATATGCTAGCCATACCTATATATGGCCAGAAGAATAAGGATGTATTTGACTCCGATGCCTATGAATATTACGGTTCTGCTTTCGAGTTAAACGAAGCCAAGAACTATTTGGAGGCTTATCAACAAATATCCTTGGCAGACAAATCGGTTAACAACTCTCTGTCGAATGATAAAGCCAATGCCACTGCATTGAGCGATGATGAATTCCGTTATCCATACTGGGCTGTGAAGAAGAGCAAGGCTGAGATTGCCTATATGTTAGGGATATATACTGATATGGAGGCCATATCTCAGCAATTAAATCAGGCTCTTAGTAATAAGATTTGGAAGAACAACGATAATAATACTGTCATAATAAATGGGATGTGGGCAGAATTGGCCAAGATTGACGGGAGCCGATACTATCTCATTGAGAAATACGACTCGGCAGAAGTTGCTCTTACAAGAGCACTGGATCTCGGATCTTTCTATGGTAATGACCTGTTTAAAAGCAAAGTTCACGATGACCTGGCACAACTTTTCTATAAACAGGAAGCATACGATAAGGCATTGGTTCATTTAGACTCCATCTTGGCAAGTGCTCCCTACCAAGCAGACGCTCGTGATAAGGAAACACAACAGAACATACAGACTGTCCGTTCGCAACGTGCTCTTTGTCTGGCCCGTCTGGGACGTTATGAAGAGGCATTGAAGGAGATAGAACCTGTCATAAAGTATTTCAAAGTTTCAAACGACAAACGATCGCATGCAGAAGCCTTACGAAAGAAAGCAAAGATCCTGATGCTGCAATATGACACAACAGGAAATTATAATCCCAATGCCGTGTCATGCTATCAAGAATACCTTTCTATGTCCCGGAACTATATCGACACTCATTTCGTCAACATGAGCGAGTCTCAAAGGGAACAGTACTGGATGGCTGAACAGCCTTTTGTTACAGACTGCTTCCGATTGGAAGAAAAAGCTCCGGGCCTGTTGTATGACGTGGCACTATACAGCAAGGCCGTGCTCCTGCAGATTGGGCGCGACTTCAAAGAAGGAATGAATGAAGCTCAACGAAGGGAAGCCTTGGCTTCTATACGTGTTACTTGGCAGCAAGTGAGGGGAAAATTACCTGTATCTGGCAGTGCAATAGAGTTTGTTGTTTATGAGAAGAAGGGAGAAAGCCATATCGGTGCCTTGGTCATCAACAAGAAATCCAAAACTCCCCAATTTATTGATTTAGGTATGACTTCTGACTTCAGTGACTATCAATTATATGACGGTCTGACGGTGAAGGATGTTTTTGCAGACACGCAGAGCAAAGATAAAATCAATGCCTTGTATAACGACAGTACCTTTTTCGACATCATCTGGAACGAAGAGATGGTGAAAGCC
>JAEEGL016794090.1_pt1 | contig 11497 bp, 4 predicted proteins | sample 9134231 | NCBI WGS metagenome assembly JAEEGL01 (sample SAMN16246548, study PRJNA631951) | gut metagenome | biome: gut microbiome; feature: rumen; material: fiber-attached | host: Bos | place: Iran: Karaj | collected 2018-10
AAAAAAATTGGGGATTGGGGATTGGGGATTGGGCCCAATCCCCAATCCCCAATCCCCAAAAAAAATATTTAAATAAAATAAAAAAATATTATTAAAATATATAATTAAAAAATATATTATTTTAATTTTTATATATTTTTTATAATTTTTATAAACTTAATTTTATTTTTTTATTAGATTAAAATTTATTATACATATATTTTATAATTTATTAATTATTCTTATAATTTTAATATATATATTATAATTTTATATAAATTTAACTAAAACATGCAATATGAGCACAAGAACATATATTATCATTTTCAAATTCTGATATAAAACCAATATCTTTTTCATCTTCACTATATATATTAATTCCACTATTAATTATATTATTTTTTAAAGAAACAGTAACCATAATTCCAAAATTATATTTTTCTAAAATAGTTTTTAATTTTTCATCTATTGAATTAATTAAAATATCTTCTACTTCTTGAAATTGCTCAAAAGTTTTATTTTTTAAATTTTCTGATAAAATATTATTAATAATATTCTTCAATTCAAATTTCATTTTCGATGCATTTTCTTTGGGTGAATTTTTTTTTTTAACAAAACTATATCCTTTTATTAAACAACAATAATTTTTATTAATATATTTTATAGAAATTTTTTCATCATTTTTAGAACCACCAAATTTTTTGGCTTTTAATAAATATGTTTTTTTTGGCAAAATACTGCAAAATAAACATATTTTTATATGAGATTGTTTTTGTTTTAAATAATCTAAAAATTCATTTAATATTGATTCTTTCCATATTGATATTTTAGAAGGTTCAAAAAAATTATTATCTAAATATTTTTTTATTATTTTTAACCCTTCATTATTAATTTCTGATTCTAATTTATTTTCTTTTTCTTTATTTTGTATATTTTCCATTTAAAAATAATTAATAATATATTATTTTTAATAAATATAATTAAATAAAATTTGATATTTTAATTATAAATTAGATTTCAATTAAAATTTAAACAATCTTTAATTATTGATACATCTGTTGAATAATCCGTGATATTTTCTCCTTTCAATCTGTCGTAAGAATTATTAGAAAATGCACTAATATCTTTTTTTTGTTCTGATTGAGCTTTCAATATTTTTTGTACCAAAGAATTGTTAGAAATTTTTGAACCAGTTGAGTCATTTGTTATAGTATCCATTTAATTTATTATTAATTATATTAAATAATTTATAAATTATTTATTTAATATTATAAAATTTATTATAGAATATCTTCATTTTGAAAATATTTTTTATATTCACAGATTTTATCATAAATTTTTTTAGCATATTTTATATTACATTCCTCTGAAATAAATTCTTCTTCACTAAAAACATATATTATCAAATTATTTATTTTATTTGTACTTCCTATAATTTTTTTGTTATTTTGTAATTTTATTGTAATTTTATTTTCATTTTCTTCAACAAAAATAGAAAAAATATTTTTATATTCAATATTATTTTTTAAAATATTTTTATTTAAATTATAGATATATAAACCTTTTTCAATAAATATAATTAAATTATTTTCTTTGTTTAAATCCTTAAATAAATCACAATCATAAAAATTAAATTCTTTATTATTCTTTATATTAATTTTATTTATTAGTAAATAAATAACCTGACTATGCATTAAATTATATTCTTTTATTATTTTATATTTTCCATATAATGCTCTTGGATATATTCTATTTGCAATTATATTTTTATGATTAATATTTAAATTATTTTTTATTCCTTCTGTTGTTTTACTTACCATATCTAAAACACCTGAAATTGGTTTAAACACAGCTCCTCCTATTCCTTTCAATACTCCTTTTCCAAATCCAATTATTTTTTCTTTTTTTGCACCTTCTATAGGTTTTTTAACTATATCTGAAACTCCATTTATAACACCTAAGCCTAAAGAAGTAAAACCATAACCAATTCCTTGTAAAATATTTTTTGGTTTTTGAGTTATTTTTTTTCTTTCAAATTCTGCTAAATATTTATCATCTTTTGTTAATAATAAAAAAGTTTTGGAAATTCCAGATGTCAATTTACTAGTAGTTGTTAAAGTGCCAGTCATAGTATTTTTTGCAAGAGACATTGTACCCTCGACTAAACCTTTTGCTCCTTTTATTGGTCCATATAATATTCCTTTAGCAGGTTTTATAAAAAGATCTTTAACTCCTCTTCCTAGACTAGTAAAAAGATTTAAAGGATCTCCAAATATATCTAATCCAGTAAATATTTTTAAAATTTTTCTCATAAAATTTTGTTTATATATATTTAATATTGCTGAAAATAATTCAGAAAATTCACCATTGAAATTATGTATATCACATCCATTTAATTTAATATTGATATTTTCTATATTTGATATTGTTCCTAATATAGATGATAAAACAGGTGATAAATTTGAATTGTTATTTGAAAATAATTTAGTAAAAATTTTATCTTTACTTAAATTAAAAAAAGATAAATTAAAATCAATAGAAGACAATTTTATTGTTTTTATAGATAATTTAATTATATTTTCATTTTTATTTTTTATTTGTATCTTTGTAATCCATTCAGGCATAAAATATGATTCTTTTATTATAATTGACTCTTTAAGTTTATTATTATTATTTTTTGTTATATCATCATTTGAATAAAAAATTGGATTTATATATGTTAAACTTGTATTTAGTTCTATTGTAATATTATTAATAAATTTTAATAATCCTTCTAAAACATTGCTTTCAATAATTAAATAAAATGATTGGATTAAATAATTTAATAAATTAATTTTAATAATATTAGAATTATTTGTTGTTGTACAATATATTGCAAAATTAAAAAAAGGTTGATTATTATTATTTTCTGAACTATTACTTGAATTTGTAATATTACTTTCTTGATTTTCTTCAGTTATATTAATTTTTGATTCTTTATTTGAAGAATTATTACTATTGCTTGAAAAATTTAAATTATTTATTTGTTTATATTTTTTTTTTGAAAACATTATTAAAGGAAAACTTTTTAAATAAGAAATTTCATTATCAATTTCTATTTCTTTTATTAATAATTGTATTTCATGAGATATATATGAATTTTCAAAATTAATATTACTTTTAACATAAAATATTATATCTTCTAAATAAAAATAACATATTTCTTTCCTTCTATAGATTTCATTATTTGTATTATCAATTGTATTCCTATTATCACAAAGAAGTGATAAACCTAAATTAGTAATATTTATATTAAATTCATATATTTCATTATTTTTTAAATTAATATTTTCTATATAATCTTTAATTCGAATTATAAATTTATTTCCATCTTCAGAATAAATTGATAATAATAATAAATGTCCTTTATTTTTATTCCTTAAATTTAATTTTATAATTTCAACATAATTTTCTTTACTTTCATTTAAATCATATATATATGAATTTGAAAAACAAACACCATTTTTATTTGAAAATGATATGATCACATTATTATTGTCATATAAATTTTCAAAACAAAATAAACTTTTTGATTTAAATGGTATTAACTTAGAATAATCAATATAATTTCTTTGATATATTAAACAATTAATTAAAGATGAATAATTTTCTATTATAATTTGACAATTTAAAAAATTTGCTTCTGTAATTATTAAATAAGTTGATATATCATCTAATTTTTTTTCAATATTAATATATTTAGTTTTTATCCCATTTAAAGATGTAAATTTTAATGTTTGAAAATATAAGCAATTAGTAATAGAAATTTTTTGAGAACACTTAAAATTATTATTTTTATCATTTTTATCCACTAATTGAAATTCAACAAAATTTTCTTTTTCATTTTGATTAAAAAAATATATTGGAAATTTACTATTGTTTAAAATTTCTAGAACATTATTATTTTTATATTCTTCTATTGTTAATATTTTCATATTAATATTTAAATCTAATTTATTATATATTATATATTTTGGAACTATTTTTATAATATTTGTATATAAATCATATATTTTGTTAATTAATGATAAACTTATTTCAACTATAAATTCAATTTTACTTTCATTTTTTAAATTATCGTTAAATTTTTTCTTTTTTAATATTTTTTGTTCCTTTTGTAATGTTACTAATGTTCTAGTTCCAATAGCACTAATATTAATAATTTGACTTATATATACTTCTTCTTCATTTTTTCCAAAATATTTTAATACAATTAATTTATTTTCATAATCATTAATTAGAAAAAAATTATAGTTAAATAATTGATTAGGAATTAATGTTAGTTTATTAATATCATTTATATAATAAAATTTTAATGTTTCACATAATAAACCAGAATGATTTATAATTACACTTCCACAAAATAAAATTATAGTATAAATAGAGTTTCTATTTTCATTTAAAACTTCAGAATAAATAGTTATATTATTATTTTCATTATCCTCTAATTTTATTACATTTCTTTGAAATTTTCCATTTTCTTTATTGACCAAAATAACTTCCTTATTAGAATGAAAATTATTTAAATATATAAAGCATTTAAAATTTTTTTTATAAGATATTGATGATATATTTGCACTTAAATTTTTTTTAATAGTAAATATTTCATTTTGTTCTTTTAATATTAAAGTAATATCAAATGGTAAACAATTTATTACTTTATATGCATTAATTATATTAACATAATTATCAGTTAAATTTTTTTTTAATATAAAAAAAGAATTAGCCAATTTAAATTCCTCTAATAAATTACTATTTGAATTTAAAAAAGAAAAACATCTAAATATTTTAGGCATAATCTTTTTTTCATTAAATAAAGATATATGAATCAAACCACTTAAATATTCATAAGTGATTCCTATTATTGAATTAGGCTCTATAATTATATTAATATTTGGTTGTGATTTACAAATTAAAGTAAATAATATTTTAAAATCTGTTTTATTTTTAAATGTTAGTGGAGAATATAAATAAATAAATTTTCTCATAAAAGGATAGTATTTAAAATTTATTTTTGATACTAAATAATTATAAGGATTATCTTTTTGATATGGTTCAAAATAAATTTTTTTTATTTTTATATCATCTACATTAATTTTATTATTCAATATTTTTCTATCTAATTCCTCAAATTCTATTGTTATTAAATTATTATTATTATTTGATTGTAAATGGCAATTATTATCATTTTCTTTCTCAAAATATTCAATATTTATATTTTTATTCGATTTTAACTTATTAATTAAATTATTATTTTTATATATCATTAAATTTTTACCTGTATAATTATATAAAGTATGATTGGCCAAAATCATATCACTATTTAATACTATTTTTTGATTTTTTTTAGAAAAATTTATTTTTAATTTTTTTATCCAATTGTTTAAAGTTCTTATTAAAAATGTTAAACTCAAATCACTAATATTCATATTTAATGTTGTTTCTTTATTAAAATCTAATAATGAACTTTTATTCGTAATATTATAAGTATGAATAATATTATTTTTATCAGATTTATCGTTTAATATATCAAAATATAAACTTGTATTTTCTAATAATGGTTCCCATTCTCCTGCATAATAATTATATGACATAATATTTAATATAGTAAATATATTTATTGAATTTGAAAATTCATTCATATATTCATAAAATAGTTTAATTTCATTTATATTTAACAATAAAAAAGGATAAAATGTATTACTATGATCATCTATTAATATAATTTCAATTCCTTGAGAAATTAGACTAATATTAAATGTTTTAATATCAATTTTATTAATTTGTTTTTTTAATGAAAAATTTTTATTGATATTACTTGCATTATTAATATTATTATTGAATAAATATTTTTTTTTATTTAAATTGTTAATGTCGTTTAAGTTAAAATTAAATATTTTAATAAAAAATAATATATCATTATATGTATTTTTTAGATTTATTTTATTTATATTTATTTTTGATGAATCAGTTAATAAAAAATATTGCCTATTATAATCAATTAATTGAATATTTTTTTTATTTTCAAAATTTAACATAAAATTGTTCATTATTTTTTTTTTAATATTTTTTTCTTGATTTATTCTAGAAATAAAAGGATAAATTTCAAAAAAAGATACATTTAAATTATATATATAAAATATATCATCTTTACTATAATTTTTTGATTCTTTATAATTATTTAAAATTTTTTGCTTAATATCAAATATTTTTTCTTTTTTTAATCCAATTATTATTTCGCTGGTTAAACATAAAATATCTTGATTAACATTTTCAGAAAAATCTTCGCTTAAAAAACAAATAAGAGGTTTTTTAATTTCTAATAAAAGTGTAATACCAGGTTGATCATCTTCATTAATTGAATAATCATTAGGTAAATTGTTTTTATCAAAATATAATGGAAAATTATTAATAAAAAAATTATTTAATATTAAATATATTTCATATTGTATATAAATTTTGAAACCAGTGATAATAATATTTAATTCTTTATGAAAATTAGTGAAAAATATTATTTTTATATTAAATTGACCTTGAATATTTTCTTCAAATTTAATTATTTTATTTTTTATTATATTTTCATTATATTCTAAAGTTAAATTATTTATTTTTTTCAAATTATTATCATCAATATTATAATCTGTTAAAAACTTATTTTCTGTTATTTTATTTATATTATTATAAAAACCTTCTATTTTTCCAATAATAATATCAATATAAATATTTTGGCTTAATTTTTTTTCCATATTTAAAAGAAAATTAAAAATTTCTAAATTTAATGAAATGTTATCATTTATAACCATTTTAAATAAAATATTTTTTATTATTAAATTAACTTTCATATCATTATATTTTTCATATAATTCCTTTTTATCATTTGAAGCATTATTCATAATCATTAATTTATTATTAAAATCATATTCTTTTATTAAATTATCTGTATACAAAATATTTAAATCTAAAATTTTTAATATATTCGTAAAATCAATACTTCTTAAATTTACTAAAATATTTTCATTTATTCCTATATCAACTTGAAAAGAATAATCAAATTCTAAATTTGAATATGTAAGCATATCTCTTAATGTATTTTCTGTCATATGTAAATTGACAAAAAAATTTATTCCTTTAATTAATTTAAAATCATTTATATTTGAAACACAATTTATCTCTTTAATTTCAAAATGATAAGTTGTTAAATATCTATAATCTTCTTTATTATTATAAACTTTTCCATAAACTTTATTATATTCTTCATTTATATGTATTGTATTACATTCAATAATATAAAAATCATCATTATAACAAAAACGTGATTTCAAAATTATTTTTGGTTTTTTAATATTTACATTTATTTTCATAAATTCAATATCTCTTTCATTTGGTATAGGAATATTATAATGATTATATATAAAATTTTTTGTTTCATTTGATGGAGATAAACATCCTAAAAATAATGTTGTAAAATATGTAAAATTTCTTAAAAAATTTTCATGCATATAAATTAAATAGACTGAATTTATATCTACATCAATATTACTTAAATAATTATCATTTTTATATAAGGGACACCAATTATAATATGAAATATATTTAAATTTAATTAAAGAATTATCTTTAGTATCATTTATTCCAAATATTTGTCTTTTAATATCATTTATTTTTTGATTTTCAATATCTTTTTGATTTTTATATGGATAATTTGTTAAATCAAAAATTTTGGTATTTCCTAAAATTCCATTTACACAAAAATGATCCACATTCATTTTTAATAATAATTCACTGTTATCAAATGTAACTAAAGTCATATAATCATTTAAAAATGGTTGAATTAAAATTATATTAATACTATTAAATTTTACTAACAAATTAATAAAAATATAATCAAATATATTACATTTTTGTTTTATACCCTTTGATTTTGATAAATATTTATCTTTTAAAAAATTTTCATTATTTCCTATATTATTATTAAAAATTTCTTCTTCAATTTTACTTTTTTCAATATCATTATGAACTACCATTGTAAAAATTTGTTTTACTATTTCTGGATACCAATGTAAAGTAATATCACCTAAATTAATAGAAACATCGTATAAAATATTTTTATATTTTTTTGAATTAATATCTGATATTAAAATTTTAGTTTCAAATAAAGTATTTGCTTTATTATTATTTTCATCTAATAAATTTAAATTACTTAAAATTGGATTAAATTTTTTATATTTTTCTTCAATTGAATTTAATTCAATATCTTTTATTGATAAATTAATTTCATAATCAAATGTAGATATTATTGCATTCATTTTTATTAAAGAAGATGTTATAGTAAAAGAAGGTTTTATATCATTATTATTTATAAAAACAAAAAGTGTTATGTTTTTAAATATTATATTAATTATTAATTTTATTTCGTCATTTATTTTCTTTTCAGTTTTTGAAGCAATTTCTTTTAAATTATTATTATTTATATTATTATTATTATCATTTTTTGAATCTTCTATTTTATTTATATTATCATCATTATATTCTTCTAAATCATCATTAAACATTTTAATTTCAATTATTATTTTATAAATTAAATCTTTAAAAGTATTTAATTCTTCATCATTTTTAAACATTAATTCTAAATTTCCATAATTGTTACTTAATGAAATTACATTATTTTTTTCATTAATTTTTATTGAAGAATTTTTAATATAAAAATAACCTTCATATATTTGCTCTTTATCTTTATTAAAATTTTTATAAAAATAAATATATCCTCCAGATATTACTGCATAATATTCTTCCCAAATAAATAAATTTTCATTTTTTTTGTTAACCAAATTTACATATTTTGAGTTATTTTTAATTTCTTTATCATTAGAATTAATTTGAGAAAAAATATCATAAGAAGGTGTCAATATATCAATTATATATATTAATAATGTAAAAATATGTTCATTTAAAAAAACTGAAATTTCATTAATTTCAACAAAAATATTTGTAATTTTTTCATTAAGTGAAATTTTTAAATTAAAAGAAATATTATTTAAAATTTGAAAATTATTATTATAATTGATATTAAAATTATTTAATATTAATGTATAATTATTTGATTTATTTGAAATAAAATTATTATCATTATCATTTAAATCTACATTACTATTAGTAAACATGATTTTTCCTGTATTTATAATTAACATTTTACTTGCTTTTATATCAAATTTATTAATTGGTAAAAATAATTTTCTTGGTAATATCATTATATTAATAATATTTTTTCTTTCAATTAATGTATTTTGTGTATTCGTTTTAAATTGATTAATACTTTTTATTACATTATTATTGAAATTTTCTTCAATATAATTAGTTGTAATAAAGGTAATTATTCTATCAACTAATATATGATTATATATAAAATTTAAAGAATTTATTTGCAATGCTAAACTATTTAATTGATTATTTTGTTTTATTGTTAAATTATAAAAAAAATCAAAATTAATTTTATTATCTTCTTCATCTTTAAATGTTATATTTGTTGTTGTTGTAATGTTATTATATAAACAATTAAATAATGATATATTAAATTCTTTTAAAGTATTATTTAAATTAAAACTATTATCATTTTGAATAAAATCTACAAATAATTCTTTATAGTTAATAATAAAACCTTCTTCAAATTTATTATCTTTATTTTTTTCTTTTATAATAATAAATTTAAATATTCCTTCATTTAAAATAAAATTTATTTTAAATTTTGGAACATTTTCATCTATTTTTAATAAAGAATTATCTTCATTTAAATCTTGTAAAAATTCATCTATCTTCTTTTGTTCTTCTTCTGAAAATTTAAAGTTATTAAGTTCTGCTTTTTTAAATATTTTTCCAAAAAAATTTTTTTTTTCTTTTTTATCATTTTTATCTTCTTCCTGATTTTTATTATCATTTTTAAAACCTGTTTGAGTTAATTGATAAATTTTATCTAAAATTAAAGAAACCCATTTTTTTAAATCAATAATATCACAATTGTTTATAATTGTTTTTAATAATTCAATCTCATCATCAGTTAAAATATTGTCTTTATTATTTTTTTTTGGGTCTAGAAAAATATAGTAATAATAATATTTTTGATATAATTCTAAAAATTTTTCTTTATATATATTTAAAATTGTTTCTGGTATTTTAAATATATTTGAATCATTATTTTTTATTGATTTTATTTGTTTAATTACCATTTTTATAATATATCTAAAATATATTTTTTTATTACTTAAATTAGCATTTTTTGGTTTAAAAAAATGATATTTATTTGAATTATAATAATTTGTTTGAAATTGTTTATAATTAAAAATATAATTTAACAGTTTTATTATATAATCATATTGTTCTTTATTAATAGAAATATCAAATTTTGGTAAATTAATATATATATTAGTTTTTGCTTCATTATTTTCTGGAATATCATTAGAATTTATTTTTTTTAATTTTAATTTAATTTCCATTGGTTTAATGACATAAATATTATTTTTATTATTATTAATATTATTATTTATAATGTTTTCATTCATATTTTTAATATTTGTATTGAAATAAATTCCAAAACCATTTATAGATAATAATTTATAAATATTTATATTTTTAATATCTTTTTTATTTTTAATTGAATTAGTTCTATCAATAAATTCTTGAGTAAAATTTTCATTTGTGTTTATCATTTCAATTTGATCTAAAGAAATACCAAATATGTTATTTTGTTCTTCAATTGTTATATTTAAATTTTTTAAATTAATTTGTAAATTATCAATAACTTTAATTAATATTTTATCAAAATAACTATTGTCTTTTTTAATTTTTAATTTTTCTTTTATTTGTTCTAAATTATTTTTGGTAAAATTAATTAAACTTTTTATTTTTGATTCATATGAAATTAAATCTAAAAATTCCCATTCATTTTGTTTTAATATTTCTAAACTAATTTCTATATTTTCTATATTAATTACAGTTGGAATTGAAAAATTTTGTTTCCATGGAATATTTATAATTAATTTTGAAATTTTTCCGAATTTTATTTTCAAAGGTAATCTTAAATCATTAACAGAACTTTTTTTTATTAAAATATCTAATAATGTTAAATTTCCAGACCATAGCTATAAAAAAAAATTAAAAAAAATTATTACTCCAATTGATAATTTATTTTTATCAAAACCTTCAATAAAATTTCCAAAATAAGTTTGAATTAGTTTTTCGATTAAACCTTCAAACATAATTATTTATTTTTTATAATTAATATTTTTAAATATTAATATAAATAAAAATGATAAATTTAACAAAAAAATTTTTTCTTAATTAATAATTTAAATAAAGAGAATAATTAATTTATAATTAAAAATGAAAATAATATTTTAAATTATTAAGCCTAAAATAATATAATATGATAATTTTAAAAAAAATATAAGTTTATTATAATTTAAAAGAAAAATTATTTTAAATTTTA
>JAEEGL011326743.1_pt1 | contig 11496 bp, 13 predicted proteins | sample 9134231 | NCBI WGS metagenome assembly JAEEGL01 (sample SAMN16246548, study PRJNA631951) | gut metagenome | biome: gut microbiome; feature: rumen; material: fiber-attached | host: Bos | place: Iran: Karaj | collected 2018-10
AGCGGTTTTCACTCTCCCGTTTTCATCATCAACTTCCTGTTGCAATTTGATTCTTTCTTTGCTAGAATAGATAAGCATTATCAAAGAGGGAGGTAAGTTATGCCGAATATTAAGTCACAGAAGAAGCGTGCCATTACCAACATCAAGGCTAATGAAGCCAACAAGGCTGAAAAGTCCGCTTTAAAGACCGCCATCAAGAACGTCTTAAAAGCTGTTGATGCCAATGACAAGGAAGCTGCCGGAAATGCCTTAAAGGTTGCTGTTTCCAAGCTTGACAGTTCTGTCACCAGTGGCCTTCATCATAAGAACTATGCCAGCCGTCAGAAGGCTCGCTTAGCCAAAGCAGTTAACAAACTTGCCTAATGAATGAAAATTGAACGACCCTTACCGGTCGTTTTAATTTTGGAAAAACGAAATGCGGATCATCCCGCATTTTTTACAGATTCTTATAATACAGTCTTCTGATCAGCCCGCCGTACTTGCGATGCTCCGAATGATACTGATACCCGCACATTTCAACATTCCGGCGGGAGAAGACGTTATCAGGATGGACGGTGGTCGCCAGTACTTTCAGACCCTGCTTACGGGCATACTGCTCACATAAGCCCATCAGCCGCCTTTGCAGGCCATGCCCCCGATAATCCGGTTCGACCAGAACCAGTTTCATGTTGCCCACTTCATCGAGCCGGTCCTCAGGGTAATCCAGCTGATAGCCCAGATTTTCCCGATCATGGCCGCAGATCTGCATGATTCCAAGGGCAATCAAATGGTCACCTTCAAAGCAGCCCAGACAGTAATTGGGCTGCTGCAGGCACAGTTCAAAGGTCTCCCTGCTGTTGCGCCGCAGCCAATCTTCATTATTAATGACCGCAAAACAGTCTTCCTGAAGCTGCAAGATCTTTTCGATCTCATCTTTTCTTACCTGACGCAGCTCAGACATCCTTTTCCTCACTTCTTCCCAGGGGCAGTACCGCCAAGCCACCCAGAGAGGTTTCCCTCAGTTCCATGGCCAGTTTATGGCCGGTATAGCTCATCGTTTCAATGATCATGTCAAAACTGACCCGGTTTTCCCTGATCTCACCGATGTACTTGGCATATAGCATGCAGTCCAGAGCGCGCAGAGCCGCCACCCCGTTTCTTTCAATGCAGGGGACCTGCACATACCCGCCTACCGGATCGCAGGTCAGACCCAGGTTGTGCTCCATCGCTACCTCAGCGGCGTATTCGATCTGACGGCTGTTGAGCCCTTCCAGATAGGAAGCCAGCGCGGCAGCCATGCAGCAGGCCGTACCGATCTCCGCCTGACAGCCACCCACGGCTCCGGAAATCGTGCCATTGGTCTTGACCAGATTGCCGAAGATGCCGGCTACAGCCAGAGCGTCGATCAGCCGCTGACGGCTGACGCCGTTTTCATAATAGTAGCTGACCAGTGAGCTGACTACCCCGCAGCTGCCCAAGGTCGGAGCGGTAACGACCGTTTCCCCGCAGGCATTTTCCTCCATGGCGCCATAAGCATAGGAGGTGATCGTCAGATCCTTTCTGGTCTTCTCGTCTTCACAGCTGATGGCTTTCTGATAGATCTTTCCGGCCACCTTCTCCAGCTTCAGCGGCCCGGGCAGTACGCCCTGCTTATGCAGGCCGCTTCTGACCATTGCCAGCATCTGCTGAAGAACCGCGGAAAGATGCTCAGCTATATCCGGTTCATAACGGTAGACATACTGAGCCAGATTCAGGCGGTTTTCCGCGCAGTATTCCATGATCTCCTTGAGATTTTTCTGCGGATAAACGGTATCATCGACCACATTATCCTGTCCCTCGATGGCGATGGCACCACCGCCGGTGGAATAAATGACCATCTCGTTTTCCTGACGCCCATCAGTCAGGGTATGAAAGACCATGGTGTTGGGCTGGGGACCGTACATTTTTTCAATGAATCTGATCTCTACCCTGTCCTGACCAAAGACCTTCTCCACGATCTTATCGCTCATGTGCCCCCGGCCGGTCAGGGCCAGAGAACCGTAAAGATCCACGCTGTAGCGCGGGGCATTGGGATAATGCTGAAGATAATACAGGCAGGCGTTGCGCACGGCCAGCGTATGTGATGAACTCGGTCCGGGACCGATCCGGTATAATTCTCTGAGTGATTCCATAATCCTATCTCCTGCAGGCCTTGATGATGAACAGTTCCAGACCGCTCTGGCCATCCACATAGCCGCTCTTGATCTTCTGATCCAGATCAGAAAGTTCATTTAGCAGTTCCAATAACTGCTCACCGGTATTATTACCGATGGCCTTCTTGACCATCTTGAGGCGGTAAGCTGACTTGGTATTGATGGACTGCATGATCTGCTCATCAGGGGTGCGCATGTCCATCATGATGCGGACCTGCGACATCGTGCGCAGCTGGTTGGCCAGTAGGCCAATCAGCGAGGAGACGTCATTTTTATGGGTGACCATCAGATCGCGGTAGATCCTGACGGCATCAGCCATCCGGTGATCGACCACCGCGTTGGAGAGTTCAAAGACATTGTCCTCCAGCGGCCGGCAGATCAGTTCGCTGATAACCTCGGCATCAAGTTTTCCGGGATACAGTTTCAGTTTTTCCAGTTCGTGCTTCCAGTTCTCAATGTTGACCGGCAGCCTCTTGAAGAGTTCTTCCGCTGCCCGGCGGTCCAGTTTAATGCCATTGTCATTCAGATCACGGTTTACGTAATTGACAAACTCATCACTGCTCAGGGCATCAAAGCGTTCCAGTTTCATCACCGCGCTCAGTTTCTTGACCTGAACTGAACGCTCTGAAGAAGAGCCTTCACAGCTGACGATCAGGGTGGTATCGGGATTTGGCTCCTTCAGATAGGCCAGAAGGGTTTCCAACTGCTCTTCCGCCCCCTTTTCCTGACGCCCATCAGCCAGAAAAGGCGGATTCTCCCAGATCACGCACTTTCTCTCGCTTAAGAAAGGCAGGGTCCGGCAGTCATCGATGATCTCACCGGCCTCGGTCTTGTCGACCCCGCGATAAAAGGAAACGGCCAGATCATTGTCTTCACCGACGGTTTCTCTGATCAGGCTGTCGCGGCGGTTTTTCAGGTTATAGGCTTCCGTGCCGATCAACAGATAATTCATGCCTTCATTATAGCATCATCTTCAATGCCGGTAGACGGCGATTTGCCCCTGCGGCTGCATTATCAGCATTACTCCCCGCATCACGATCATCCGTATTGCCCCGGCCTGCTTGGTGGAATAGATGCGCACGCCAAAATTCTCCAGTCTTTCCACCACCTGCGGATGGGGATGGTCATAGTAGTTGTTCTTGCCGGCTGAGATCAGGGCGATGTCCGGTCGCAGGCTGGCCAAAAGCTTTTCGCTGGTAGCGCTGACGGAGCCGTGATGGGACACTTTCAGCACGTCGACTTCCAGCTGGCCATAGCGGTCCACCAGATCGCTTTCAACTTTCCAGCTGACATCGCCGGTATAAAGGAAGCGGAATTGATCGATCGCAAACAGGCTGATAAGCGATCCGTCATTGCCCTCTTCATATCTTTCATCATAAAGCGGGTCATGGATCATCAGCCCATTACAGGTTATGACCTGCTGTTTTTGGTCATAGACTTTCTTTACATTGATCAGCTCCTTCAGCCTGGCCAGAGAGCCATTGTGGTCATAGTCCTCATGGGTAATGATCACATCCAGGCTTCTGATTCCCTGACCGTACAGATATGGGGCGATGATCTCATCAGCCAGAGAGCGGTAGGGATTACCGGCCGCATCGATCAGTAAGCCGTGAGTGCTGAAGGGAAAGCAGATCAGACAGCAGTCTCCCTGACCGACGTCCAGCTGGGTTATGACATAGAACGGACACAGAAGCCGCTTATGGCAATTCAATAGGATGATCAGCAGGATCAAAATCAGGTTGACCTTACGCTGATTGCCCAGATAGCGAAACAGCAGAAACAGACAGACGGCGGCTATCAGAAAACTGAGCCTACCGGTCAGATTGAAGATCGGTAGTTTTTCCGCTAAACGCAGATACCAGTTCATGATCCCGGAAAGATCCGGGGCCAGCGGCATAAGGGCAAAAACCAGCGCCAGCAGGTACAGGCAGCCGGCAAAGCGGGAAAACAGCCGGAAACAGACAACGCTGAAGAGGTTGACATAGCCATAGAAGTAAAGCTGCACGATGGTCAGAAATAAGATATTTACCTGAGGATGACGGTAATGTGAGAAGACACCGATCAGCTTCAGACCGATGGGGACCAGAAAGGACAGCGAATTGACATAATAGGGCTTGATGAGACACAGGACGATGATCTGAAAGGCCAGGCCATTACGCCGATCTTCGATAAGATAACCGGCTATTAACGACACCAGTACCCGCAGATAGCCAAAGGGGAAGTTCAGGATCAGAGCCAACACGCCCATGATGGCAATGGTCAGGGCGGTGGCCTTGCGCTGGTAGAAGAACCAGGACAGCACCCTTTTGATCAGGGAAGCCAGAAAGCTGATATGCAGGGAGGACTGGATGATCAGATAGCGGTAACCGGAATCGACTTCCAGACCGCTGCCGAAAAGCAGCTGGCTGATCCACTCTCTGCCTTCTTTCTGATTGTACTGCCGGATCAGATGGCGCAGGGAAGAGGAGGGTCGCTCGATGTCATAGTGATTGATGGTCAGCTGACCGATGATGTTATTCCCCTTGGCCCAGGAAGAAAAGGTTGAGATATCAAAGTTGTCATAACCGCCAAGGGGTTCAATGTCCTGATCGATAATGATGACATCATCGAGATCAGCCGGCCCGTCATAGTAAACCATCACCCGGTTCAGTCCGTCCCGGACGATCAGGTAGTTATCACGGATGGTATCAACGCTGCCGCTGTAGATATGGCTGCCCTTCAGGGGCACGCTGGCCATCAGTAACAATATCAGCAGAAAGCTGACCGCCAGCCGCTGATCTTTTGGTTTTATCAGATTGAAGATGATCAGCCACAGAACTGTCAGAAAAATCCGGAAGGGAAAGTTTCCGGTCAGACAGATGGAAATGAAGGCCAGGCCGACCGGCAGGAAATCGCCCTTCACAGACAGATCAGATCCCTGATCTTTTCGAAGGTCTTATCGCCGATGCCCTTGACGGCCTTGATGTCCTCCAACTGCTGAAAGAAACCGTGACTGTTCCGGTAGTCAATGATGCGCTGAGCGGTGACCTGACCGATCTGAGGCAGGCTCATCAACTCTTCCAGCGTGGCGGTATTGATCGATACCCGCCGGACTTCGCTTCGGGCCGGGATGTTGATGACATCATTGTCCTTAAGCACGGTGTTGTAGTTGAGCATCGAGGTATCGGCATTCTCACTCAGCCTTATCAGCTGCAGTAAGTCCGCCAGCGTACTGTAGGGCGGCAGGGTGTAAATGCCGCAGTTTTCCGCCTCCCCCTTTACCTCGACGCTGATGTCAGCCTTCTGGCGGCTTAAAAGCTCCACTCCGGAACTCAAGGGCGATAACAGGACAGCCAGGCAAATGAAAAGAAACACATACAGTTTACGGATCATAACCTAGTATATGTTTCTTAATGTTTCTGTTCCTATTTGATTTCCAGAATCTTTACCCGGTAGGGATGGGCAATGTTGACGGTGACCGTCTCATTGACCTTGTGGTTGATGACGGCCTGAGCCAGCGGAGACTCATTGGAGATCAGACCGTTGAGCGGGTCGGCCTGAACGGTGCCGACGATGGTGTAGGTCTCGGTCTCATTCTCGTCCAGTGACAGCAGCACGACGGTTGAACCCGGTGTGACGGTGCGCTTCTTGCCCTTACTCTTGGTGTCGTCGATGATCTCGAGGTTGTTGAGCATGTGCTCAAGTTCCCTGATCCTGGCCTCGACTCTGGCCTGCTGGTCGCGGGCAGCGTCGTAGTCGGCGTTTTCGCTTAAGTCGCCCTGAGCTCTGGCGGCCTTCAGGTCATCGATGACCTTCTCGCGCTCTTCGTGCAGCAGATGCTGGTATTCTCTTTCCAGTTCCTCCTTACCCTCTTTGGTAACGATGGTCTTCTGTTCTTCCATGTTTATCAACTCCTAACTTTTGGTATTATAGCACAGCCCGCTTCAAAATCAATTATCAGCGTCCTTGTTGGCGGTGATGCTGTTGATCTTGGTCAGTAGCAGGTCAATGGCGACGGTGTTATGGCTGCCTTCCGGAATGATGACGTCAGCGTAACGCTTGCTGGGCTCCACGAAGGCTTCATGCATGACCCGGACGGTATTCATGTATTGGTCGCAGACGGACTCCAGCGTTCTGCCTCTTTCCTTGACATCTCTCTTCAGTCTTCTGATGAAGCGGATGTCGGCGTCGGTATCGATGTAGACCTTGATGTCCTCCCGCTTCTTCAGCTCTTCATCCTCTAATACGAACAGGCCTTCCAGAAGGATGACATCGGCCGGCTCCACGACTTCCACCACGCTGCTTCTGGTGTGGTTTACATAGTCATAGGTCGGCTTTTCAATGGCCTTACCGGCAATCAGCGCATCCAGCTGGCTGACCAGCAGGTCATTGTCAAAGGCGAAGGGATGGTCATAGTTGGTCTTCAGCCTTTCCTGAAAGGGAAGATGAGACTGGTTCTTGTAATAGTCATCCTGACGGATGATGATGACCGACTTGCGGTCCGCGAAGGACTGGCAGAGGATCTCCGCCACGCTGGTCTTTCCTGAGGCAGAGCCTCCGGCGATGCCAATAACTACCGGTTTCTTCATAAATATCTCCTTTAGTATTTCAGATACTTCTTGATGTTCTGCTGGTGTTCTTCATAGGTCCGGGCAAAGATGCAGCGCCCGGTTGCCAAATCGGCAATGAAGTAATAGTAGTCGTTGCTGGCCGGATCGATGGCCGCCTTGATGGCCGCCTCCGTGGGATTGCAGACCGGACCGATCGGCAGGCCGGGATACAGGTAGGTGTTGTACTTGGAATCCACGACCAGAGAGTTCTTCTCACACTCCTGCCAGCTGTCGTACTTATACAGGGCATAACAGACCGTCACCGACGACTGCATCTTCATGCCCTTGGCAAAGCGGTTATGGAAGACTCCGGAAACATCGCGCATGTCTTCCTCAGTATTGGCCTCAAACAGGATGACGGATGCCAGGGTAAACAGTTCGTGGGTGTTGAAGGAAGACTTGCTGATCTGATCCTTATACTTCTCGTAGACCTTTTCCGTCTGATCCAGGATCTTTTCCGTCACCTGCTCGACGGTGGTGTTTTCATAGAACTTATAGGTCTCCGGGAAGATGTAGCCTTCCAGGTAGCAGTTTTCGGAATTGAAGATGTCCTTGGTGAGGACTTCATACTTTGCGATCAGGGAATCGATGTAGGCAACATCATTCCACTTCGCCATGATCTCCTCAGCGGTGAGATTGGTCTTTTCGGCAATGGCGGCAGCGGCATGCTTGGCCCAGTAACCCGGGGCGATGGTGACGCTGACCTGTTCGCGGCTGGCCTTGGACATGTCGGAGATCGTATCGATGATCTGGGCAAAGGACATGTTGCGATTGAGAATGAAGTTGCCGGCATAATAGCTGTTCTTGCGGTTGAGCTTGACATAGACCTTGGCCATGTCCTTGTTGCGGATCAGTCCTTCATCATAGAGCTTGCTGATGATGGCATTCATCGAAGAATTCTCCTCGATGGTAAAGGCGATCTCCTCGCTCTGCTCGCTGACCGGCTGAAGCTCATTCAGATAGTAGCGGTACATGAAGGCAAAGCCGCCGGTCAACAGAAGCAGCAGGCACAGGACGCTGATCAGAATGATCTTGCCCTTATACGGATTCTTCTTCGCCTTCGGCATCGTCAACGGCCTCCACCATTTCTTCAATCATTTCCCATTCCTTCTCGTCTTCAACGGCGAAGAGCTCATGGGTTGTTTCGTCATAGCTCATGACATAGATCTGGCCTTCGCTGTCCTGCTCGTCATAGAAGACGACATAGGACTTGCCGAAATCCTCGGAATGGAAGGTGAACCAGATGCGCATTTCCTTTTCGATGCCTTCATCGGTGGTTATCGTAATCTTGTTATCATCCATGGTTAATCTACTAATAGATGGAATCCAGATAGCCCTGCAGGATCACTACCGCGGCCATCGTGTCAACCATCTGTCTCCTTTTCTTTCTGTTCATGTTAGAGGCGATCATGCCCTTCTGAGCGGCAACCGTAGAAAGACGTTCATCCCAGAGGATGACCTGTACTTTCCTTTCCTGCTCGATCATGGCCTTGAAGTCATGGGACACCTGGGCCCGGATGCCTTCATCGCCGTTCATGTGCCGGGGCAGTCCCAGCACTACCTTGTCGGCATGATATTCATCGATGTACTTCACCACCTGCGCGAGGGCAGACTGATAGTCATCCTCTTCAAAGCGGATCGTGGTAACACCGCTGGCGATCATGCCTAAAATGTCACTGACAGCCACCCCGCAGGTTCGGCTGCCGAGATCCAGTCCGATGATCCTATTCATTGCTGAGCAGATAGCTCCTCACTATTTCCTTCAGAATGTCATCTCTTTCCACGGTCTGAATCAGCGTCCGGGCATTCTTGTAGCTGGAAATGTAGGCCGGATCGTTGGTGATCAGATAGCCGACGATCTGGGTGACCGGGTTATAACCGCGCTCACTCAGAGCTGATGTAACTGTCTGGAGAACATACCGGATGTTGGCCTGCTTGATCTGTTCCGATTCAAACAGACGGGTCATCGCCTGATTATCTTTCATCATGACACCTCCTGATGTTATTCTACTCCATTAGGCGCTGATTTGAAAGTCATTTATTAGAGTCCGAGCAGCGCTCTGACTTCGCTTACCGCTTCGGCTACCTTGCTGGAATCCTTGCCGCCGCCGGTCGCCATGTTCGGCCTGCCGCCGCCGTTACCGCCGCAGATCGTGCAGGCTTTCTTGATGATGTCGCCGGCCTTAAAGCCCTTTTCGATGGCTTTTTCGGAGCAGCTGGCCACAAACATCTGCTTATTGTCGCGGTCATTGTAGATCAGCACGACGCCTTCATGAAGCTTGCTGATGAGCTGGTCAGCCAGATTCTTCAGTTCGCTGCTGTCATTATCGACCTGGGCGATCAGGAACTTCAAACCATCCTTCTCTTCCGCCTTGTTCAGCATCTCTTCACCTTCGGCGGCTGAAAGTTTGTTCTTCAGTTCGCTGATGGTCTTGTTGAGAGAGGCGTTATCCTGCTGGAGGTTACGGATCTTCTCGTTGATGGCATTGAAGTTGGTGACCTTCAGGGCTGCCGCCGCTTCTTCAAGAAGCTGCTGCTGAGCCATGACTTCCTGATAAGCGCCTAGGGAAGTCTTGGAGGTGATCCTTCTGATGCCGGAGCCGATGGACTCCTCAGAGACGATCTTGAACAGACCGATCTCACTGGTATTGGCTACGTGAGTGCCGCCGCACAGTTCCTTGGAGAAATCACCCATCGAGACAACGCGGACAACATCGTCATACTTTTCATCAAACAGAGCCATGGCACCGCTGGTCTTGGCCTTTTCCAGATCCATCAGATCGGTAACTACTGGTAAGGCCTTGGCAATCTCTTCATTGACCAGCTTCTCGATTTCCTTGAGCTGCTGGGCTGATACCTTTTCAAAGTGCGTGAAGTCAAAACGGGCGTAATCAGCGCAGACAAAGGAGCCGGCCTGATGGACATGTGATCCCACCACTCTCTGTAAGGCTGCCTGCAGCAGGTGAACGGAGGAATGGTTGGCTCTGATCAGCGCTCTGGCATGCTCGTCGATCTTCAGGGTGAACTGATCACCAAGGTGAACCTCACCCTTTTCTACCTTGACATGGTGCAGGAACTGCTTTAAGGGAGCCTTGTAGACCTTGTTTACCACTAAGCGGCACTGACCGTTTTCAATGACGCCGGTATCGTAGAGCTGGCCGCCGCTTTCCGCGTAGAAGCAGCTCTGGTCAAAGGCGACATCGCCTTCATCATTCAGGGCCTCGACCTTCTTGCCGTCCCTGAACAGGCCGGTAACCACGCCTTCATTGACGGTCTTTTCATAGCCGACAAAGCGGAAGGGAGCCGCGAAGTTCATCAGGTCCTCAGCCTGAGAAGCCATGGACTGTTCATCAGCCCGGGCATTTCTGGCTCTTTCTCTCTGGGCCTTCATCTGCTCATCAAAGCCCTTCTGGTCGATCACGAAGCCCTTTTCCTCAGCGATCTCTCTGGTCAGTTCCAGCGGGAAGCCGTAGGTATCGTAAAGCTTGAAGACAACTGCGCCGCTCAGCGTCTTGTCTTGCGAGGTTTCCAGAACATTCTGGAGGATCTTTTCGCCCTCATTCAGGGTCGTCTCAAAGCGCTCTTCCTCAGCCTTGACCAGTTTCTGAATGTATTCGACCTTTTCCTGCAGATAGGGATAGAAATCCTTCATGTTATCGGCAACTACCGGTACCAGCTTGTACATGTAGGCGCCCTTGATGTCCAGTTTCTTGCCATAGCGGACCGCTCTTCTTAAGACTCTTCTTAAGATGTAGCCGCGGCCCTCATTGGAGAACAGCGCACCGTCCGCCAGGGCAAAGGTGATGGTCCGAATATGGTCGGCAATGACCCGGTAGGCCATCTTGTTTTCGCCTTCGTATTTCTTTTCCGTCATCTTCTCGGTTGCCCGGATGATGGGTAAGAACAGATCGGTATCAAAGTTGGTCTCACCGCCCTGAACCAGGCAGACCAGTCTTTCCAGGCCCATGCCGGTATCGATATTCTTCTGCGGCAGTTCCTTGTAATCCTTGCGCTCAACGCCTTCCTCGGAGTTGAACTGGGAGAAGACAACGTTCCAAACCTCAATGTAGCGGTCATTTTCCATCTCCTCAAAGAAGAGCTTCTCACCCAGATGCTTGGGGTCATAGGCCTCACCGCGGTCATAGAAGATCTCGGTATCCGGGCCGCAGGGGCCGTTGCCGATCTCCCAGAAGTTGTCAGCCGTCTTGAGGATGTGGCTGGGATCAACGCCGCAGACCTTGGTCCAGATGTCAAAGGCTTCCTGGTCATCGATGTAAACGGTGATGTAGAGTTTGTCCTTTTCAAAGCCCATCCACTTTTCATCAGTCAGGAAGTGCCAGGCAAAGGGAATGGCTTCCTTCTTGAAGTAATCGCCAATGGAGAAGTTACCCAGCATCTCAAAGAAGGTATGATGGCGGGCCGTCTTGCCGACGTTTTCAATGTCATTGGTCCGGATGGACTTCTGAGCATTGGTAATGCGACGGTTCTTGGGCTTCTCCGTGCCGTCGAAGTACTTCTTCAAAGCGGCTACGCCGGCGTTTATCCATAACAGAGTCGGGTCGTTGTGGGGAACCAGAGACGCGCCTGGTTCAACCATGTGGCCGTTTTCCTGGAAGTAATCCAAAAACATTCTTCTGATCTGATCACTGCTTAACTGTTTCATTTTCTTCTCTCCTTACAAATAAAAAATCGTCCTGTTCAGGAACGATTTCATCGCGGTACCATCCTGTTTCAGG
>JAEEGL011743657.1_pt1 | contig 11496 bp, 9 predicted proteins | sample 9134231 | NCBI WGS metagenome assembly JAEEGL01 (sample SAMN16246548, study PRJNA631951) | gut metagenome | biome: gut microbiome; feature: rumen; material: fiber-attached | host: Bos | place: Iran: Karaj | collected 2018-10
AACTGCTAATACAGTTGTAGAGGATGAAGCTAATCCATTATTGGAATGAATTATCGATGTATTCTCATCTGATGTAAAAGTTACTGAAGAGATCGATGAAAATATAACTGCACAGCTATGAGTGGCATCAGAAGATGAGCAGAAAGTACCAAGTACAGATCAGATGCAAACATTAAAAACTAATCTGAATGGATTCTTCCTCATGAATATATTTGAAAGTATCTATAACTGAGACAAGGTAAATCAGAACATTTCAAAATTTGCAGATCGTATCAATGCTATAGCCAAATCGTTTGGATATTCAGATCGTGCAGATTCTAGCCTATCAAGTATAAAAGATACGATACTTACTCTGAAATCAAAGCTAGAAAAAGATTGGTACATCTCTCCATCATATGTGCTTCAGATGGAGAAAGTAGCTAGATGGTGTGATGAATTAGCTAATCCATCAGAGTCTGATTGGGAAAGCTTAAATTCAGATTTGCCAATCAATCTAAGATTAATGTAGTTTATGTTGTTTAGATAATGGAATCTCAGCATTTGCTGGGATTTTTTTAATGTCATTCAGAGGGAGTGAAACGACCGAAAAATCCATTAGTATCACGTTTTCCTGGATTCTTCGCTTTGCTCAGAATGATGAACAAATCTCCCCTGACCCCTCTTTATCAAGAGGGGAAAATAATGCCTCCTTGATAAAGGAGGAGGACCACGAAGTGGTGGAGGATTTGAATAAACAGGAAAGTAATATAGCTATGGATTCTTCGCTGGCGCTCAGAATGACGGAGAAGACACACAATCCGTTCAGGATGGAGTGATTAAATTTTCAAAACTTTATTTGCTATTTTTATCATATCAGTTGCTAATTCTCTTTGCTCTTGATAAAAATCATAAATAGCATCTTCACCGAGAATTCAATGAGGTCATTCAGGTTTTATTTTTCAATTATTTACATCATCGTAATCTTTCTGCCATTGCTCACTTTCATAGTATTTCATTAATTTTTTATAATCAGGTAATAGTTTTTTCCGTTTTAGGAAAGATTTTTTCATGTCTTTTAGTGATGAATCTAATTTGTTATATATAGATTCCATATTATTAATATTTTCTAAACGTTCACTTTGTTTCATAACTTAAGTGTTATAATAATAAAATAATTATCTAATAGATAATTATACTTTATTTTTAATTTTTCAATAGAGATAAAAATAAATTGAATAATGTATAATTTTGGTTATTTATAAGTATACTTTATTCAAAATTGTTAACATGAAAACTTACGACCAATTTCGAGAAGAATTAAAATCTGCATATCCAATTACACATTGAGAAATAACACTTCCAATTGCAGTAAATTTAGAGAATTTTGATATAGATTTTTGAAAGGTTTGTAAAAATTTGGATGATATTATGCAACAACTTTTTGCCAAAAAAGATCAAGCTAAAGAAATTTCAAAAACAGCTTTCGCTCCATGATTCACGGATTTATTTACATGAAAGTTTACATGAATCGTAAGATTCGATACAATGTTTAACCATAATTGAGAATTAAAATTAGTTGAAGTGAATACCAAACGGCCAGATGGATTGCTTATGCATGACAATACATATTCAGCCCTTTTAGATCAATCAAGCAATAGGAATTTAGACTTGTTTTTGCAATTGTTTGCCAAAAATGATTATATATTTATCATGTATGAAAATGCATGATTTATCGATTCTCATTTTCTTGAATATGAAAAAGTAAAATCTAGGTGATACAATGTTTGAATATGAACATTTGAAGATATAGTTTTCAAAGACTGATTTGCATATTATCAAAATAATAAAATCGATGTACTTCGCTTTTCAGTTAGTCCATGAAGACTAAATGAAAATCAGATTTTTCTTTTGAAATCTGCTAAATTAAAATATATCAATACTCCAGATTTAGCTTCAATGTGAGATAAATCGTTATTACAGTGAATAGAAAATGAAATGATTATGAAAACATCAATTCTTGATGAAAATATAAAAGATAACCTTATTCAAAATAAAAATGATTATGTAGTAAAACCAACCAATAAGGATGAATGAAATTGAGTTTATATCTGATTAGATTTGTCGCAAGAAAAATGGGAAGAATTAATTAATGAGAATCTCTGAAAACAATATTTAGCTCAAGAATATATTCAGGTTTCTCCCAAAAAAACTCAAATTTATTTAGATTGAGATATTATAGAAAAAGAAGTTTTCTATGATTTTTGTCCACATATATATTACAAGAATGGGAAAATGATTGGATATGGACAAGTTTTAGTAAGATATTCTGAAAATAGAATCGTAAATGTCTTGAAATGATGATGAATAGGATATTGGAAACAGGACTAATAACTTATATTTGATTATAAAATAAAGATTTATATCATGATTATTGCTAAATTAAAGATTTTTTGGTTCAATAAAAAATACATGTCAAAAAAAGTAGAACTTCTAGCAGATGAAACATTAAGTCAGAAACTAATTAAAAAGTGATTTTGGCTTTATTTTTTTGGATATCTGACTGCTCCATTAGGATATTTAGTTAGACTTTTCATTTCAAATTCACCAGAGGTTTCTGTAGCAGACTTCTGAGTGATGTATAGTATAATTTCTTTAGTAACATTTCTATATACATATAATGATCTTTGACTAACTGAAAGTTTGAAATTTTTTATTCCGAGATTTTACATAAAAAAGGAATACAATAATATCAAAACAACGGTTTGGTTGAGCCTGTGAGTCCAATTATTAACATGAATAATCATAGCAGCATGATTGCGATTCTGAAGTGATTGGTTATCTATACATTATTTTCATAGTGAACATGCATGAATAATCTTAAAATACTTTTGTGTATACTTTTTTCTTATAAATATCTTTCAAGTTCTGCAGACCATTTTTTATTCATTCCAAAGAACTTTTGAAACTCAACTTATTTATTTTGTTCAATGGATATCAATCCTTTTATTTACTATTTTCTGCTTTTATTCATGAAGATGAAATATAGAGCGATATAGTTTAAGTTGGATCTTATGACTATGAGTATGAATAATCATTGCATTAATTCTGTATAAAAAGTATCGCTCTGATATAATGCAATGAAAATTTGAAATAAATAAAACAGTGCTGAATAAACACGTTAAATATGCATTATGGGCATTTTTATGATCAAGTATTGGGACACTGTTTGCTCAGATTATCCAGCAGATGGTACTATACTTTTTGGGTGCTGAAAATGCATGATATTATTCTAATTTCTTAAGCTTATTCTATATATGAACTACTCTCATATGACCAATTTTATGACTAATATTTCCTATTGTTTCTGAATTGATTGAGAAAAAAGATCATCACAAATTATGACTATTATATTCGTTTTTCTATAATTATTTCTCCATTTTTATATTAAGTTTTTCAGTATTATTCATAACTCTTTGATCAGAAATATCTATTGCTTTGTTTGGAAAAGAATATTTAACTTCCGGAATATTATTATCGCAAGTAGGAATATTTTTATTATTTAGTCTTTTATCACAGTTCAATTATAATGTATTAGCTTGAATGTGAAAGGTAAAGGAAAGAGTTTATGCCACATGAATTGCATGTGTATTAACGATTATTTCTGCATATATACTAATTAAATTATTTGATATTTGGTGAGCATGAGTTGCATTTTGATTGAGTAATGTATTCACGTGGTGACTAAGTTTATATCTATTAAAAAAAGAAAAATATTCTTTGAAATTTAATTGGAGTTTTATCATTAAGAATATTTTATTATTTATTGTTTTGTGAATCTGAATATTTGTATGAAAGAAATATTTCATTGATATAGACTGAAATAGACGGTATATGATAATTAGGTTAATTGTTATCGGAATTGCATTTTATGGAGTTATAGCCATTTGCAATCTGTGATTAGTTAAAAAATTAAAATGAGAAATCTTGAATCTAAAGAAATAATTATAAAGATTTTCTATTGAAATAATTAAAAGTCTCTGTATAGTGATAATGCCAAATCATTATACAGACCGAATCTAAATAATTAAGAACTAAAGATTCGTCTGTCTTTAGTTTTTTTGCTTAGGATGAATAATTACAAAAAATATATTTCAGAAGATGAAGAAATAAGAAGTTGATTCTTAGTTACAAGTGATAGAAAAAAAGTTTGGAATGTTGTATTATGAATTTTAGAAGAAATTAAAAAGATATGCGAAAAATATGATATTAAATATTATGCTGATTCGTGAACATTATTATGAGCAATACGTCATAAATGATTTATTCCATGGGACGATGATATTGATATATCGATGTTTAGAGAAGATTATGAAAAGTTTTTGAAAGTAGCAGAAAAAGAATTCCCAAATTATATAAAAATGTGGAAGCATCCTTCCTGATTTTCTCAAGTTATGAACACAAATACTGCTGCTTTATATCTTAATAATCGGTGGGATAAAGATTTTATCTGAGGTATACGATTAGATATTTTCCCTATAGATTACGCATCAAAATTTAAGATTATTAATCGGATTAAACACCAGATTCTGCGTTTTTTGCGTGTAATTATGTCATCACAAAAATCTCACTGATCTATTGCTAAATTAGAAAGATGGAAGAGGATTCTTGCTTATCCAATGAAATTTCTTTTTTGAAAAATTAATTATTTAAAAGTGTATCATCTTCATGAAAAAATAACTAAAAAAGTTATTTTTAAATGAGAAGATTTATATTTCTCACGAAATCCATATAAAAATTTTCCTAAAAATATTTTTGATAAATCTCATGAAGTAAGGTTTGAGTGTACTACTATTAATGTACCAAATAGATATGATGAATACCTTAAAAGAGCGTATGGAAATTATAATGAGCCAGTTGTACGTAAGTGATGACATAGTTGTTGGTATTCTGTTGATAAGTCTTACAAAGAAATCATAAAATGATTTGATAGTGCTAAATCAAATGAAGAAAATTATAAAAGTTGTAAATATTTATTTACTTTATAAAATTTTTATATTATATAATGCTTATACATGCAAGCAATAATACTAGCAGCATGAATGGGAAAGAGATTAAAAGAATTAACTAATAAAAATACAAAATGCATGGTAAAAGTAAATGGTGTATCAATTATTGATAGAATGTTACATCAAATACAAAGTAAGAATGTAGAAAGAATAGTAATAGTAGTTGGTTATGAAGGAAAAAAATTAAAAAAGTATATTTCTACACTTGGAATTAGTACACCTATTGTTTATGTGGATAATCCAATTTATGATAAGACTAATAATATCTATTCATTAGCACTTGCAAAAGATTATTTATGTGAAGATGATACTCTTTTATTTGAATCAGATTTGATATTTGAGGATTCAGTAATAGATGAATTATTAAATGATTCGAGAGAGACTTTAGCACTTGTTGATAAGTATGAAAGTTGGATGGATGGTACTTGTGTTAAATTAGCAGAAGATGATACAATTGAAGCATTTATACCAGGTAAAAAATTCAAATTTGAAGATGCAAAAGATTATTATAAAACAGTAAATATTTATAAATTTAGTAAGCATTTTTCAGAAAATAAATATGTACCATTTTTAGATGCTTATCAAAAAGCATTAGGATTAAATGAATACTATGAACAAGTATTGCGTGTAATAACTATGCTTGATGAACCTGAAATTAAAGCAAAGAGATTATCGGGTCAACTTTGGTATGAAATTGATGATATTCAAGATTTAAACATCGCAGAATCGATGTTTACGCCTGACGAAGATGAAAAAGTTGAACTACTTCAAGCTAGATATGGTGGTTACTGGAGATATCCTAATTTAATTGATTTTTGTTATCTTGTGAATCCATATTATCCACCACAAAAGTTAACTGATGAAATTAAAGCAAGTTTTGAAAGAATATTGACTCAATATCCTTCTGGAATGAAAGTCAATTCATTATTAGCAGGTAAAAACTTTGGTGTTCATACAGAAAATATTATAGTAGGTAATGGCGCAGCAGAATTAATTAAGTCATTAATGGGGTATATAAGAGGAATTACTGGTTTTATTAGACCAACATTTGAAGAATATCCTAATAGATATAATTCAGAAAATAGTATTTATATGGATGTTGATAATGAAAATTACTCATATACAAAAGATGATATTATTAACTATTTTAATGATAAGAATATTGATAATTTAGTAATTGTTAATCCAGATAACCCATCAGGAAATTATATACCAAAAAATGATTTAATAGAATTAGCTAAATGGGCACAAAATAAAAATGTTAAGTTAATTATTGATGAATCATTCTCTGATTTTTCAGACGAAATAGATAATACTTTAATTAAACAAGATATTATAGATAGTTATAAAAATTTATATGTTATGAAATCTATATCAAAGTCTTTTGGAGTTCCTGGATTAAGATTAGGTATATTAGTATCAAATGATATCGAATCTATTTCATGGATGAAAAAAGATGTTGCTATTTGGAATTTAAATTCATTTGCAGAATTTTATCTACAAATAGCAGAAAAATATAATAAAGAATATATAAAAGCATTAGAAATATTTAGAAAAGAAAGAAATAGATTCTTAAATGAATTGAACAAGATAAGTAGTATTAGGGTTATTTCATCTCAATCTAATTATTTTATGATTGAAATAAATGGATCAATGACTGCAAAAGAATTAACGAAGAAGTTATTAATTAAATATAATATTTTTATTAAGGATTTAACAAAGAAGACGCATGGTAAAAATTATATTAGAGTAGCAATTAGAAATACTGAAGATAATGATAAATTAGTTTCAACTTTAATTAAGGAGTTATAATGAAAATTACGATTGTTGGTGGAGGAAACATTGGAACGCAATTTGCTGTTCATTGTGCACAAAAAAACGATGTTACAATTTTCACTTCTAAACCTGAAGAATTTAGTACAACGATAAGAATTATAGATGAAAATGACAATTTTGTCCTAGAAGGAAAAAATATAAAATCTACAAATGATCTAGATGAGGCATTTCTAGATTGTGATATGATATTTGTTACTTATCCAGCATTTTCAATGGATGATATATCAAAGAAAATATCGTCATATGCAAGGAAAAATTTATTAATTGGAATAGTTCCTGGAACAGGTGGAGGAGAATGCGCTTTCAAAGACTCAATAGATAAAGGAGCTATAGTCTTTGGACTTCAAAGGGTACCAAGTGTAGCTAGAGTCGTTGAAAAAGGAAAGTGTGTTAGAGCAGTTGGATATAGAGAAGAGTTATATGTGGCGTCTCTACCTAATAGTGAGTCAATTAGAATTGCTAATATAATTGAAGATATTTTTAAAATTAAGACTAAAGCATTACCAAATTATTTGAATTTAACATTAACTCCGTCTAATCCTATTCTTCATACGACAAGATTGAAAACAATTTTTAAAGATTATCATGATGGAATAACATATGACTCTTTGCCATTGTTCTACGAAGAGTGGGATGATGAAACTAGTGAACTATTGTTTAAATGCGATGGTGAAGTACAGAAAATATGTGAGAAATTAAAAGATTTTGACTTGAGTTACGTAAAATCGCTAAAAGATCATTATGAGAGTGATACGCCAGTTAAATTAACAAACAAAATAAAAAGTATACAATGATTTAAATGATTAAAAACACCATCAATCGAAACAAATAAAGGGTTGGTCCCAGATTTTAACTCCAGGTATTTTATCGCAGATTTTTCATATGGTTTATCAATTTTAATTCAAATTTGAGATTTCTTAAAGATTGATATAAAAAATTTGAAAGAAACGATGGATCGATATAGAAATTTATCAAATAATAATGAGTTTTCATTCAAGAAATATGGTGTCACTAACTTAAATGATTTGATAAAAAGTTATAGTATATAAAAGTAAAATATTAAACATAACAAGGTACAATTACTTTTTTAAAAGTTAAAAAATAGAAAGATTTTAAACAAGAGAACTATTAAAATTTTGTTAATTATTTTCAATAAATTCAAACAAACTATTTCAACTCAAAAATTTTCTATCAACTTTAAAAGTTAATTTATGAACAGTTGATATCTTTTTTAGTTCATCAAATCTTTCTTTATTATATTTTCATAAAAGTTCATATTGCATTGTACGTGGGGGTACATTTGAATATTTTGGCATTTTATCCCATATTTCAGGATATTTTTTTACGGCCATTGTAAAGAAAAAATAAAATACAAAATAATTAATTAAATAATCATTATCTCTAAAATATTCAAACAAAAGATCCCTTGTTGTCTTCAAAATTGGATTATTTTTATTTGATGTGATGAACCAACTTGATGCAACTTCAGAATCATCATTGTTATCAGTCTGGAACACAAAAAAATCAGAATTAAAGAAATCTTTATTATATCAAGTCAAAAGAACGGTTGAATCAATCCATGTTCATCAATACTTTATTAATAACTCTAATCTAATTAAATCAGAAAACTGAGCATAGGGAATTATACCTTTTTTGTGCTTTTCTATTATATATTTTGGGAACTTTACATAATCTTCTAAATTGTCTTTAGTTATTACTATTGTTTTTTTATCCTTGGCAAATTTTTTAATAGATTTTAAACATGACTTATTTAGTTTCGGAGCATTCTCTTCTCATTGCAACCAGCATCGCCAAATTACATTTTCTCTATCCTTGCAGTCTTTATAATGAGGTAAACTATATAAATAATTATTATACTTTTCATAAAGATAAGAATAACAATTCCAATTTTTTATTAATTCAGAGTGAATCTTTTTTCAATTTTTTTTTAATTCTGTTATGCTATCACTATCCTTATATCATTTAAAACGCAAAAGAAATGAAATAATTTCTCATTTCAATTTTGAATAAAATTCTATTGGATGGTTAAATAACATCTTGAGACAATGGAAAAGGAAGCCCATAACGAACAAAAGAAACTAAAACTATTTTTATACAGCTTTGCCAAAAATATTGTTTAATATTTCTTCTCAATCTTTAGTATATTTATTAATAACATGCTTAACCTTGCTTTCACATTCTAATTTATATTTTTTATCTTTTTGTAGCTTTCCTAGTATTTTTATATAATCTTCAACATTTTTGCAAACTAGTACAGCGTCCCTTAAATCTTTATCAAGTCACTTTAAGCATGCTGGTGTTGTTAATACAATTTTTCAACAATACAATGACTCTAATATTCTCATATTAACCCCTACTGTTTGATTAATTGGAACTACCACAGCATCACTTCATCTAATATAATCTTCTATCTTCTCAACAAATCATTGGAACTTTAGATTATCTTTGTTTGGTAAGCCATCTATATTTTTTCAGCATACATTAATTTGATATTCATTTGATAGTTTGGGACATAATTCATTATAAACAAAATTTAATGCCTCCTTGTTAAACTGAAGTTTTAAACTTCAATAAAATAGTATATTGAATTTTCAATTATCAAAATTATGGGCATCTCCATCATTAGTGTATATTTCAGAAGATACTCATAGTTTGATAAGTTCTACATTTTTGTTGATTCTTTTGATGTATTCATAATCATGCTGAGAAATACATATTATCTTATTAACTCTCTTCAATACATAATCTTCATATAATTTAATTAACCACCATACTTTAGATCATTCTCTTTTATAATATTGATGTTCAATATTGTGTGCCATCATAACTATCTGACAATTATTGTTATAATGAGATATGATTTTAGCTATATGATATAGATATGGAAATTCCAACAAAACAACATCAGTTTTTATATTCTTTAATTCTCATCTAGAAAACAAAAATTCAAAATTCATTTTCTGTAAAAGATCAGGCAACCATGAGAACTTTAATACTTTGTTAATATATTTTGTCTTAAATGTTATGATTTTAGGAATTACTCATTGTTGATTTTCTTCTTTGTGAAAATATAAAAACAATAAATCATTTTCTTTTCATAAAGTGTTATTAACAAAAAAACTTGCACTTTTTCATCAGGTATTTAGTGGTGTGTTTTTTAATAAACTTACGGTTGTTATTTTCATTACTATAGAATTTAATAATTTAAAATTTTAAAAAGTCATAGAATTATATTACTAGGTAACATCATCAAACACTTCTCCAAAAAAATATATATCTTATCAGATATACTAGGTTTAATTCACTTCTTTATATATTTCTCCTGTAACTTTATTGTATTCTTCAATGTTTGCTTTAATTTATCAGACTTAGTTTGTCATTTTCTTACCCTATATTTTAATAATACTTTGTCTAAATTCTTTATCTTATGTCACTTAAGATAGAATTTTAACCATATATCATAATCTTCTCAGTAATTTAATCATTCTTCATATCATCATACCTGATCAAAAAAAGATTTCCTAAACATAGTTGTAGGATTAGATACGGGGCTTTTTTTTAAAATAACAGAAGAAATATTGTCTGAATATTTTCTTAGTCATATTTTTTTTCATTCTTCATCTATTATTTCATTATCTCATGCTACTACTCCATAATCATCATGTTTTAAAAGAAATTCATACTCTGCGTTTAATCTATCTTTAGTGCTTACATCATCACTATCTTGTGTAGCTATATAATCTGTTGTTGCTAAACTTAATAATCTATTTCTTGTATAACTTATTCACTGATTTTTATCATTCCTATATAATCTAATTCTTTTATCCTTCTTGGCATATTCTTCACATATCTCATAACTTCCATCAGTTGATCAGTCATCCACTATAATAAATTCATACTCTTTAAAAGTCTGATTTAAAATACTCTCTATAGCTTCTCATACCCATTGCTTAGTATTATATACAGGCATGATGACAGAAACTAAAGGTTTATTCATGCATAAAAATAAGCGGGATAAATTTACGAGAATTAAAAAAGGCGAACATTTCTGCCGCCAAATCATATTTCAATTATTCTAAACGCAAAATGCATAAGATTCTTCTCTTTGTTCAGAATGACGATTACTTTAACTCTCGTATGTATAATGATTTGGCATCTTGAATATAAAAAGATAATCCTCCATTTCAAGAGAATTAGTAAAATATTTTCCATGTATATAATATTATATGTCTACATATTGTCCACTTATCCAAAATCCAAGAAACATCATTTTCAGAAAAATAAGAAACATAAAAAATCTGAATCAAACTTTTTTCATTTCGACAAAAAAAGTTCCCAAAATTTTCAGCAACCCCCCAAACAACCTATCAAAAAAAAATCATAAAAAACTCTTGCATTTTCTTGGCGATTATATAAGATAGACATCGCAACGTTGAAGACAGCATGTCCAAGGCGTATGCAGATGTAGGTACTTAACAGTGGTATAATATATTACATTATTTTCGAAAGAAAAATTTTTTTAAGAGCAATGAACGGATGCCTTGGGTAAAAAAGAGGAAGAAGGACGTAACAGGCTGCGATAAGTCTCGATGAG
>JAEEGL011917391.1_pt1 | contig 11496 bp, 8 predicted proteins | sample 9134231 | NCBI WGS metagenome assembly JAEEGL01 (sample SAMN16246548, study PRJNA631951) | gut metagenome | biome: gut microbiome; feature: rumen; material: fiber-attached | host: Bos | place: Iran: Karaj | collected 2018-10
AGTAACAGAGCAAAGTATGAAACGTTGGCGCTCTCGGTCCTTAAGGATCTTGCCAAGGCCCGCGGGATCAAGGGCATCACGGGACTTAAGAAGGCTGATGTGATAGAAGCCATGCTTAAGAAGGATGAGGAAGACGCTGCAGCTGCAGCGTCGAAGCCCGAAGAGGAGCCGGCAGCAGCCCCGGCCCCGGCGAAGCAGCACGATAACGCAGCATCGGGCAAGCCTGCGCAGGAACAAAGTGCGAAACATAATGAGAAACGAGCCGAACCGGAAGGCGAAGAGGATGAAAAGGACAGACCGGGCGATCTTGATATTTCGGATGAAAAGAGGAGCCTTGATTCCGGTATAGAAGCAAGCGGGATACTGGAAGTATTGTCGGACGGATACGGATTCATAAGAAGCGAGAATTATCTGCCGGGTGAGAATGATGTCTATGTGGCTCCGAGCCAGATACGCAGGTTTTCGCTTAAGACCGGAGATATAATAACAGGAAATACAAGGGTAAGAACACAGTCGGATAAATTCGGAGCTTTGCTGTTCGTCAAGACCATAAACGGACTTACTCCGGCAGATCATGCAAAGCGTAAGAATTTCGAAGACCTTACACCCATCTTCCCGAATGAGAGGATCAGGCTTGAGAGACCCGGAGGAACGGTGGCGATGAGGATAATGGATCTTATGTCTCCGGTGGGCAAGGGTCAGAGAGGAATGATAGTCTCACCGCCCAAGGCCGGTAAGACAACATTGCTGAAGGATGTGGCACGATCCGTGACGATGAACAATCCGGAGATGCATCTTATCATTCTCCTGATCGATGAGCGCCCCGAGGAAGTTACAGATATTAAGGAAGCCATAGAAGGAAATAATGTTGAAGTTATCTATTCGACATTTGACGAGCTCCCCGAACATCACAAGAGAGTATCCGAGATGGTTATAGAGAGGGCCAAGAGACTGGTCGAGAGCGGCAAGGATGTGATAATCCTTCTCGATTCGATCACCAGGCTCACAAGGGCATATAATATGACGGTGCCGCCGAGCGGACGAACATTATCCGGTGGTCTTGATCCTGCGGCCCTGCATATGCCGAAGCGTTTCTTCGGCGCGGCCAGGAATATGCGTGAGGGCGGAAGCCTTACGATACTTGCAACAGCTCTTATCGAGACCGGAAGCAAGATGGACGATGTTGTTTACGAGGAATTCAAGGGAACAGGAAATATGGAGATGATACTTGACCGTAAGCTGTCCGAGAGAAGGGTGTTCCCGGCGATCGATATACCCAAATCAGGTACGAGACGTGAAGATCTGCTCCTTGAACCGGATGAGCTTGAGGCGATCAATATCATCCGCAAGGCACTTAACGGACTCAAGGCCGAAGAGGCGGTAGAGAAGGTCCTTGATATGTTTGTGCGTACCAGAAGTAATCATGATTTTGTCCAGATCATCAAGAAGACAAGATTCATATAAAAACACTTGCATAAGTATAAATGCTGTGTTAATATAATTAAGCTGTGTTATTTAACGAGATTACAGTAATATTTTATCCATAGAGTGTGAGGTGATATCATGAGAGAAGGAATACATCCGAATTATCAGCAGGCAACAGTGACTTGTAACTGCGGTAATACATTTGTGGTTGGTTCGACCAAGCCTGAACTCCACGTCGAGATCTGCAGCAAATGCCATTCGTTCTATACGGGACAGCAGAAGAGTGCAAGAGTTGACGGACGTATCGAGAAGTTCAATAAGAAATACGGCGTTGCAAGCAAATAATGAGGTTTTAAGGGCTGAGGCGGATACCTCAGCCCTTATTTTTTTGGTACGAAGTACTTATTACATTATATAGGGGGAACCTATGAAGAAAAAATATGAGGATCATTATTCCGGGATAGGCGGTCAGGCTGTTATAGAAGGGATAATGATGAAGAACGGTGATAAGTATTCCGTTGCGGTCAGGACACCCGAAGGTGATATCAATGTTTCCCTGGAGGAATATGAGTCGTTTGCACCTGCGAAGATACTGAATAAGATGCCTTTTATAAGGGGGATCTTCAACTTTATCGATTCGCTCATCCTGGGTATAAGAACGCTGAATTATTCCGCATCTTTTTATGAGGATGAGGAAGAAAGGGCGCATAAAAAGGACAGTAAGGATTCGGAAGTGAAGGAGAAGCTGATATCGGGCATCACGGTGACGGTTTCGCTGATGATCGCAATAGCGCTCTTTATGCTTCTTCCGTATTTTCTGTCCCAGTATATAAGGAGATGGATAGTTGACGAGACGGTTGTGGCGATCCTTGAGGGTGTGATAAGGGTAGTCATATTTGTGGTGTACCTTGTTGCGATATCGGTAATGAAGGATATACGGCGTGTGTTCATGTATCACGGAGCCGAGCATAAATGCATCAACTGTCTCGAACACGGACTTCCGCTTTCGGTGGATAATGTTGCAATGTCTTCAAGGCAGCATAAGAGATGCGGCACGAGTTTTCTGTTTTTTGTAGTGTTTATAAGCGTTATCCTGTTTGTGTTTATAAGAGTGAACGATCCCGTCATGCGTGTCGTTATAAGGATACTGCTGATCCCGGTCATTGCAGGTATATCCTATGAGATAATAAGACTTGCCGGAAGAACTGATAATATAGTGATAAGGATATTGTCGGCGCCGGGACTCATGCTGCAGAAACTCACGACCAGAGAGCCGGATGAATCAATGATAGAGGTTGCCATTATGGCAGTGGATGCCGTTTTCGACTGGAGAGGATATCTTTGGAAGGAATTCGGCTATGATGTTGACGGAACCTACGGATATGAAGAGTATCAATGAACTCAGACACATCGGAAGCGGGATATTGCGGGCAGCAGGCATTGCCGATGCCGATATAGATGCATCCCTGCTGATACAGCATCTGTTATGTGTCGATAAGGATCATATACTGGCACATGGGACAGAAGAGGTCAGTGATGTAAAGGCAGAAGAATATCTGGAGCTTGTTGACAGAAGGAAAAGTCATGTGCCGCTGCAGTACATAACCGGGCATCAGGAGTTTATGGGACTTGATTTTGCTGTCAATGAACATGTACTCATACCGAGGCAGGACACGGAATGTCTTGTGGAAGAGGCAATGATAGTTACGGAAGACGGAATGAGGGTGCTGGATCTTTGCACCGGATCGGGATGTGTTCTGGTAAGTCTCTTAAGATACAAAAATGATTTAGAGGGCGTCGGGACCGATATTTCCGGTGAAGCACTTGAAACTGCTGCGGAGAATGCGGACAGGAACGGAGTTAAGGCACTGTTTCTTAAGGGTGATCTGTATGGAGCGCTTGAAGGCGGCAGCGGGGAAGGGAAGCGTTTCGATATAATAGTCTCCAATCCTCCGTATATCGCAAGTGATGTCATAGGTACCCTTATGGAGGAGGTACGAGACCATGAACCGCTCAAGGCTCTTGACGGCGGTATTGACGGACTTGATCTTTACAGAAGGATAATAGACGGTGCGGATGCATATTTAGTCCCCGGAGGGAGGATCCTGTTTGAGATCGGATACGATCAGGGACCGGCCGTTTCCGGTCTTCTTACGGACGCTGGATTTGCGGATGTGGAAGTGGTAAAGGATCTTGCGGGGCTTGACAGGGTAGTCAAAGGACGAAAGAGGATTTAGATAACTTAAGTTAGTCGGAACGGACAGAGGTAGATTATGTTTGATAAGCTTGAAGACCTTATAATGCGTTATGAGGACATAATGAATGAATTGAACGAACCCGGTGTTGCGGACAACCAGCAGCGCTTTCGTGCACTTATGAAGGAGCAGAGCGATCTTACTCCGATAGTTGAAGCATATAAGGAGTATAAGAAGAGCAAACAGGATATTGAGGATTCGCTGGCTATGCTTTCGGAAGAGGCCGATGAAGATATGAAGGAAATGCTCAAGGAGGAGCTTTCAAATGCCAAAAAGAATGTTGAGGTACTCGAGGAGAAACTCAAGATACTTCTTCTTCCCAAGGATCCCAATGATGATAAGAATGTCATAGTTGAGATCCGCGCAGGTGCAGGCGGAGACGAAGCGGCTCTGTTTGCGGCGGAGATCTACAGGATGTATGTGCATTATGCAGAAGGCAGACGATGGAAGGTAGAGACCATGGAGGTTGATGAGATCGGGATCGGAGGCATGAAGAGTGTTACGTTCATGATCACCGGTCAGGGCGCTTATTCCGTAATGAAATATGAGAGTGGTGTCCATCGCGTGCAGCGTGTGCCCGAAACGGAATCAGGCGGCCGTATCCATACATCGACCATTTCCGTAGCGGTTATGCCGGAGGCTGAGGAAGTGGATGTACAGATCGATGAGAAGGATATAAGGATAGATGTCATGCGTGCATCCGGCAACGGCGGCCAGTGCGTAAATACTACCGATTCCGCTGTGCGTCTGACGCATTATCCCACGGGTATAGTGATATACTCGCAGACCGAGAAGTCACAGCTGCAAAATAAGGAGAAAGCATTTGCCCTTCTGCGTGCCAAGTTATACGATATGGAACAGCAGAAGGCTCATGATGCCGAGGCTGAGCTTAGAAAGAGTCAGATAGGTACCGGCGACCGCTCTGAAAAGATAAGGACATACAATTTCCCTCAGGGGCGTGTGACAGACCACAGGATCAACCTGACTCTATATAAACTTGATAAGGTTATGAACGGAGATATCCAGGAAATAATAGATGCCTGTATCGCAGCGGATCAGGCAGCCAAGTTATCAAAGATGGAATAGAGGGATTGCGGTTCAACGGTCTATCCTGTAGATATGACCCGAAGAGAGCTTTTCTGTATATTCATCAAACGGCAGGGGTTTATCAAACAGATACCCCTGTATCATGGTACAGTTCATATCCTTGAGTATCCCGGCCTGCTCTGCGCTTTCGCATCCTTCGGCCACACTGTCCATGTTAAGCCCGTCGATCATTGAGATGATCGAGCTTAGGATTATCCTGTCCTTAGAGCCGGTAACGGCAATATTATCCACAAAAGATTTGTCTATTTTGATAACGTCAACATGCAGATCCTTAAGGAGGCTGAGTGAAGAATAGCCTGTTCCGAAATCATCGATCGATGTGCATATCCCGTTAAGTTTAAGTTCATCAACAAAGAGTTCCATAGCCTCAAAATTTTCCGAACTGGCACTGTCCGTAAGCTCGATCTCAAGGAAATCGGGATTGATGCTGTGTGATCTTATGATATTAATGACATCTTCGGTAAGGTGGGGATTGCGAAGATGAAGCTTACTGAAGTTGACCGAGACCCTGGCGGGAACTATTTCGTGATCTGTCCAATACTTGATATGTTCACATACCCTTTCCAGCATATAGAAATCGAGGTCACAGATGAGTCCTTCATTTTCCAGCACGGGGACAAAATCGGCCGGACTGATCACTGAACCGTTCCGCATCCAGCGCACAAGTGCTTCACAGCCTGCGATCCTGCCTGTGATAACATCGACCTTCGGCTGATAGTACACCAGGAATTCCTTGTGGAGAAGAGCGGTCCTGAAATATGATATGATCTCCCGTTCGCTGTTTGCACGCTCTAATATATCCTGACGGAACCATACCGCCTCCGGGCTGTTTGTCTGTCTGGCATAGGACAGGGACGCATTGGCGCGTCCGATAGCCTCGCTTATGCTGCCGAGACCTTCGGGTATGGGATATACTCCCGAACGGGCGGAGATCGCCATAACACGTGTCTGATTGCCGAGTGCGACCGTTATATTTATTTTGGAAATATAGTTGAGATAATTTTCGACATTTTCGTTCCTTAAGATCGCAACGAAATTGTCTCCGCCGAAGCGTGCGATCAGCTCGTTCTGCTTGTAGAAGTCGGTAAGCTTTTGGCCGTATTCCTTAAGAACGGTATCGCCGGCCTGGCTGCCGAGCGTCTGATTGATATAATTAAAACTCCTGAGATTAGAGAATATGACGGTATATTGACTTAGTATACCTCTGACACTCAGCTCGTTGCTGAACTTCATGAAGTACGAAGTGTTCGGCAGATTCGTCAGAAAATCCGTCAGCTGACGCATGTTGAGCATTTCCGTGACGCGGGCCTTGGCAAGGACTATATACAGATTCTTTGTGAGAAAATCGATGGATGATTTTTCTTCATCGTTCCACCTGTATCCCGCCGAAGGAAAGACTGCAAAACTGACCGTGCCTTTGGCAGGGCTTTTGAACATTCGCGAGTGAGCTGACAGATCAAACCCGTCAGGCGATTCATACAGGACACGGAAATCATTAAAGCCGTGTGAATCCGCGCTGTTCGGAGGCAGTTCGGTTCTCATCTCAAATTTGCCAAGATGCATTTCTTCTGCAATATACGTCAATGCTCCGGGAATGAGATTGAGGATGTCCTCAGTGGATACCGTTTCGGCCTGCAGTGCATTATAAAATTGTCTGTAGCCTTCGCTGCACAGTGTAGTCATGTTTCTTGCACTCCGTAAACAGAGTTAGTATAATTGAAAATGCGGTATACAATATCTGTTCGGTTACATATATGCATTTTTGTAACGTTAATGAATAGTGTAACATGAAACGGACAAAAAAACAATGAGAGGTTAATGCGATGGATAACATATTGAACTATGATACCGTATCCCTCGATGAGGAGGAATGTGCACTTGAGATTATAGACCAGACACTACTTCCTTACGAGATAAAGATATTAAAGCTCAATGATCTTAAGGATATATGGGATGCGATATATCTGTTGAAAGTACGCGGTGCTCCCGCGATAGGAGTGGCTGCAGCCATAGGGATGTATATCGCGGCAACACAGATACATACGGATGATACGGAGGAATTCCTTAAGATCCTTCACGGGAAGAAGGAGTATCTTAACAGTGCAAGGCCTACCGCTGTCAATCTTTCATGGGCACTTAACCGCATGGAGAAGGTCTGCATGGATAACAGCGGAGCGGATGTTCAACAGTTATGTAAACTCCTAAAAAAAGAGGCGCTTGATATAAAGGCCGAGGATACCGATATGTGCAGAAGGATAGGAGAGAATGCTTTAAGTCTTCTTAAAAAGGGAGACGGCCTGCTGACACACTGCAATGCCGGACAGCTGGCGACCTCAAAATACGGGACGGCAACTTCCGCCATGTATCTTGGGCATGAGAGGGGATACGGTTTTAAGATATACTGTGATGAGACGCGTCCTCTTCTGCAGGGTGCAAGACTTACCGCATTTGAACTGTCCGGTGCGGGAATGGACGTAACGCTGTGCTGCGACAACATGGTAGCGTCTCTTATGAGACAGGGGCTTATAAATGCCGTACTTGTCGGCTGCGACAGGGTTGCATCTAACGGAGATGTCGCAAATAAGATTGGAACTTCCGTTGTCGCAACGGTCGCCCAAAGATATAATGTGCCGTTTTATGTGTGTGCACCTTCATCGACGATAGATACAGGTACTGCAACCGGGAATGATATAGTAATAGAACAGCGTCCGGCGGAGGAGGTTACCGACATGTGGTATAAAAGACGCATGGCACCCGGAAATATAAAGGTCTATAATCCGGCCTTCGATATAACGGATCATGAACTTATCACCGCAATAATAACGGAGCGCGGTATACTCCGCGCCCCGTATGATCTTAACTGATCATCATATGTATGTAATTTTACGGTATCTGTTTCAGACTTCAAGCTTAAGGTCGTTCTCTTTTATCCATCCGATCTTTCTTAACAGCAGGCCGAAGCACCAGGTCAGGACTGCGGGAAGAACGAAACAGATAAGGATGAGCCCGATCCAGTCCATTGCCGTGATCGATGCTTTCGTACCGGCGGCGATATCGTTAAGCCAGCCGGTGTAAACACCGATCTGTCCCACGAGACCGCAGGTTCCCATACCGGATGAGATCGCTTCACCGTTCATCTGCATGCGGAAGACGCAGGTCGCGATCGGGCCTGTTATCGCGGAAGTGAGGATGGGCGGTATCCAGATCTTCGGATTTTTTACTATGTTGCCCATCTGGAGCATGCTCGTTCCGATACCCTGCGAGATCAGACCTCCGACTTTATTTTCCTTATAACTCATGAAGGCAAAGCCTACCATCTGAGCGCAGCATCCGGCAACCGCGGCACCGCCCGCAAGTCCGGTAAGAGAGAGAGCTGCACAGATCGCGGCCGAACTTATGGGAAGTGTCAGTGCGATACCGACAAGAACGGAAACCAGGATACCCATTGAAAAAGGATGGAGTTCCGTTGCCCACATGATGAGCTTTCCGACAGCACTTGCCGCATTTCCTATTGCCGGAGCAAGGAATATTGATAATATTACACCTATTCCGATCGTGACAAGAGGAGTGGCGAGTATATCGATCTTTGTTTCCTTAGATATCATCTTGCCCAGCTCGGTCGCAATGATCGCTATAACAAGTACAGCCAAAGGTCCGCCTGCACCGCCCAGTGTATTGGCAGCGCTTCCGACTGCAAGCATTGAGAACAGCACGAGATTCGGTGCCTTAAGTGCGTAGGCTATAGCCACAGCCATGGCAGGCCCCGCAACACCCTTGGCATAGCCGCCCATATCGATAAGTGCCTGTATGTTAAACTGAGTACCTATCGTTGATAATATCGTACCAATGAGAAGGGAAGCAAACAGACCGCTGGCCATTGCTCCCATCGCATCGATAAAGTATCTTTTCCAGGATATCTCAATATCCTTACGCTTAAGGAAGGCCTTAAAGCCTCCCTCTTTTTTTTCGGTATCGTTCACACCCATTTTCCACCTCTCTTTTGTCATGATGGGCACCTGGCCCCTATGACTGTATTATGTATAAAATATTACAGATCGTCGCCGGTCTCACCCGCTTCCAGAGGCTGTTCGGACAGAGCCTGTTCACCGAGCTCGGTAAACTTTGACAGCGGTATTGCCGGGCTGTACAGATATCCCTGATAGATATTGCATCCGACATCCTGGAGAGCCTTGCGCTGTTCCTCGGTCTCAACGTATTCGGCGATCGTTTCTATGTTGAGTCCCTCTGTCAGCCGCGATATGGATGAAATGATCTCACGGCTGCGTTCGTTGAAGACATCCCTGCTTATGCCGCCGTCCAGCTTGACTATATCGAAAATGCTTGACTGCAGATACTTGATCGAAGTATTTCCCATAGAGAAGTCATCTATTCCGAATGTATAGCCTAAGGATTTTATCCTCTGGAGCCTTGAAATGAAGTTATCGTCCACCTTAAGAGTAGCCTGTTCGGTGATCTCAATGAGAACATGCTTGCATTTTCCCGGATATATTATATGAAGATTCTTGAGAAAGTCCTCGAAATCATCCGTCTGTATCGTAATACCGGTCACGTTGATCGAAATGTGGAAATTTTCATCTTCTTTGTATTTTAGGAGCTCATCAAGATTTTTAAATACGGTCATGAAGATCTTCTCCTCAAGTTCGGTCAGCCGGCCGATCTCTTCGGCAAGTTCTATCACAAGAGGAGGATAAATGGGGCCGTACTGTTCGTGACGCCAGCGTAACAGAGCCTCCGCGCCTATGAGCCTGCGTTCGTGATCAAACTGCGGCTGGTAATAGAGGATAAAGTCATCGGCGTTAATGTATTCGCTAAGTTCGGCCGCAAGAGTACGCGCTATCCTTCCCGGATCGCCCGGAAGTGTGAGCAGTTCGACAGGTTCGCGGCTTTCTTCGCATTCCTTCAGTATATCCTCGATCATCTTGACTTTTTCGTGGGCGTTTATGAACTTGAGCCTGTCATTTATTTTGACAAAGGGCATGTATATGAACATACCGATAATGATGCATACTATCTGGAGTATTGATCCCGTAAAGGAGCCGGTAGCCATATAACCGCCGAAGATCACGGGAGTTGTCCAGTTGACCTCATGTGAGGCAAAGGGAACAAGCCCGGAGGACATTGCCGTATATCCTATAAGAATATTTGCGACGGGTGTAAGTATGAACGGTATAAGGAAAACAGGATTGAAAATAACGGGCAGTCCGAGCAGCAGAAGTTCGTTTATATTAAAGATCATCGGTATTGCTGCCGTACGCGCAAGGAACTTGTCATTTTTCTGCCTGCTGAAGAAAAGTATCGCCAGTATCAGTGACCAGGTGGAACCGCAGCCGCCCAACAGCACAAACACATCGATGAACACACCGTTCAGTATCGGATTGATACCGCTTGCAGGTTTATTGACATATTGAAGGGCAGTATCAAAGATCTGGTATTTGATCTCGCCGAGCGCATCCGAACCGTGTATACCGAGCATCCACATGATATGCTGTATGAGCTCAAGGCATATCGTATTGGACATGTTGTTCCGCCTGTTCATGAACAGATGCTTGAGCCATCCGGTGATCATGGCATAAAAACTCTTATATCCCATGGTGAGCAGTGCCAGATCGAAGATCGCAAAAAACTCAAGCACGATGATCATGGGGAGCAGGGATATGAGAATGGTCGTAAAGTCTGTGCTTATACCGTCCACAAACTTACGGCTGCTGAATACGATCTTGGTTAGCAGAAAGATATAGATATATGCAGAAAGGAGCCCGCACAGTACGGCGGTAAGTATGTTCTTTGGCCCTAAAAGATCGAGGTTTATTGTTTCGAGATTATTAAATACACCGGAAAGGATCAGAAAACCTGCCAGAGAAGTCATGATCACGGAAAGCCTGTAAGCGGATTTGCCGTAGATCTTATTGATGGTATCCGCAACGGCTATCGTCATGTATACGGACAGCATCCCGTAAGTCGCCATATGTATGAAAGAGAGCATGGAAAACAGAAGACCTTCCATCGACTCATGTAAGAACCGCTGGTAAGCAGGCAGCGGGAAGTTCATGAAGACCTGAACGAAAGCACTTATAAGAAAGATCGGTATCAGTATCTCAAGGCTGTCGCTTAAGAGCTTCAGGGGCTTGAAACCCGCTGCTGTCTTAAATATCCGTATTATCTTTTTCTTTGTGGTCTTCTTACTTGCTGCATTCATCGTAAATGTTATTTTATCACATTTGGGGCCTGTTGCACATAAATTACGCGCATTTTTATAAGAATGCATAAATTTTTAATAAATGGGATAAAGTTATGCCCAAATGCGACAATCCATATTCGGTGCATTTATGCCTTTGTTATCCAAATCTTATAAAATGAAACGGAACGGGGGACCGGGCATGAGCAGAATGCACAAATTATTGATGTTTTTCGGTAGGCCTAACACAACATCTTGATTCTTGACAATGTGATAGTTTTGAGTTAGAGTGCTTAAAACGGATGGAGACATACCGAGGAGTGAACAAAAGATGAGAAAGGGGTGCATAAGAGTGAAGGAGTGTAAGATTAAGCTTAATTTGAATGATGCATGCGAATTCGTTCAGAAGGCCTCGAAGTGTGATTTTGATATTGATATTTTTTACAACAGGTTTGTAATTGATGCAAAATCGATCTTAGGCGTTCTTGGACTGGATTTCTCCAAGGAGCTGAC
>JAEEGL015327555.1_pt1 | contig 11496 bp, 17 predicted proteins | sample 9134231 | NCBI WGS metagenome assembly JAEEGL01 (sample SAMN16246548, study PRJNA631951) | gut metagenome | biome: gut microbiome; feature: rumen; material: fiber-attached | host: Bos | place: Iran: Karaj | collected 2018-10
AAAAATACCAAATATAAATATATATTTGGCCACTAATAAATCAGTTTCACTAACCTTTGCTAGCAAAACATTTATTAAGTATTTAAAATAAAAAAAGAGTTTAAAACTCTTTTTATTTATGTCTTTTTACTTTAACTTTAACTATTTCATATGTTGGGACATAAATGCTTTTAATTTGATTTTTAATATTATTATCTGCACCATTACAAAACCAAATATAAAATGAAGTATATTTACTTAATTCTGATGCATGTTCTTTAAGATAGTTTGAAACATATTCAATTTGAGGAGACAATTCATAAAATTGTCTTTTTGCATCCTCATAAGAACACTCATTATATTGAGAATACTCTTTTATTTTTCTCTCAAGATAAGAGTCAAAACTAGTTATTGGTTCATCATCAATAAAACTATATATTCCTTCCCAATCAGTTGGTAACCATCGCCATTCATAATCCTCTTCTACTTCTTCAACTGGTTCCCTCATTACATCAACTATTGTTGAAAGATTATTATTAATAAATTGGACTAATAACGTTCTTTTCTTTTCTAATGTATCAACTAATTTAGTTAATACATCTAATTCTTCTTCCTTATCATGAACCATTTCACTTAATTTTTCAGATTCTTTATTTAAATCTTCAATTGTCTTTTTAAGTTCTTCTAATTCTTGTTTTGCTTTAGATATATTTTTGGCAGTTGTATCCTCTTGTAATTTAACTAATTCTTCTTTAGCTTTATCAGTTAAGTCATGATTAATAAACAATTGACTTATTGCGTCACCATTAACTAAAACATTTACAAATTCCATTAATTTTTCGTATTGTTTATCTTTAGCTAATTTATACTCTTCTTTCTGTTCTTCTTTTTCTTGTTCTTCACGTAATAATTCAGCGGCTGCAATAGCTGCTTCTGACATTTTAACTTCTTGAATACTTTTTTTATTTAAATTTGGAACTTGTACTGGTTCTGGTAGTTCATCTACATATACTCCCATATTCTCTCCTTCTTTCTTTTCTTGAATACTTTTAGTAGAATCTTTTTCTTCTTTATTGAATCCTACTCTTTTTCTCCAATCACTAGCGCCTCCATTATGTCCTATTCCTGCGATGTTTTCTCCCCCTCTATTATTTAATTGTTTATGTAAAAGTATTGGATGACGCCCCATAGTTTCCCCCTCTTTAAAAACGCGTTTTATTATAACATAAAGCTTATTTATAGTCAAATAAAAAGACTAAATATTTAGTCTTTATTCTTTCCAAATAGTCTTTTAATAACCCATGCAGTATTACTTGCTTGTTCTATTTTACCAAGTGGTGTATCACGCATCTTACTATCAAAAGCTTCTCTTGCTTTACGTCTTGCTGGCATTGATAAATCTTTAGCAATATATTTAGCATCACTAAGTACTTCATCAACCATTTGTTCTTTATCACTTTTAACATCAGGATTATCTACTGGTGGAGGCAAAATATATTTACAATTTTGTGATACTTCCGTAAACAGATTAGTATATTCAGTATTAAGTGGACTAGATGCAAATTTAGTTTCAAATTCCATTGAATCTTTACAAGTATTACCAAACTCTTCAATTCTTTTAAATAATTCATCTATCTTTTTCTTATAAACATCAGTAAGTTCATAAGCACTAGAAAAGGCTAATTTTCTACCATCAATACATTGTTTTACTATACTATCCATTAAAAACCTACTCTTTCATTAATATAATCTACTAATTCATCTAATTTAATAGTTACTTGTTCCATAGTATCACGATCTCTTACTGTAACAGTATTATTATTTAATGTTTCATCATCAATAGTTACACAGAATGGTGTACCAATAGCATCTTCTCTTCTATAACGTTTACCAATATTAGCAGTTTCATCATATACAGTCATAAAATGCTTTGATAACATATTAAATACTTCCATAGCTTTTTCATTATGATTCTTCTTTATTAAAGGAAGTACAGCTACTTTATATGGAGCTAAGAATGGTGCTAAGTGCATAACTTCTCTTTCACTTCCATCAGCTAATTTTTCTTTTTCATAACCTTCACAAAGTAAAGCTAAAGTTAATCTATCTGCACCAATAGAATATTCAATAATTGTTGGAATAAACTTTTCATTAGTATCTGGATCTAAATACTCTAATTTTTCACCAGAAAATTCAGAATGACGTGATAAATCCCATGTACCACGATGATGAATACCATTTAATTCTTCCCATCCAATTGGGAAATTATATTGAATATCACAAGCACATTTAGCATAATGAGCTAATTTATCATGATCATGGAAACGTAATTTATCTTTTGATAATCCAAGATCTTCTACAAATTTTAAAGCTCTTTCTTTATAATCATTAAATATATCAAGTGATTCACTATCTCTACAAAATTTTTGTAATTCCATTTGTTCAAACTCAATAGTTCTAAATAAGAAATTACCTGGAGTTATTTCATTTCTAAAACTTTTTCCTATTTGGGCAATAGCAAAAGGCACTTTAGCACGTGAACTTCTTAATACATTAGCAAAGTTAACATACTCACCTTGACAAGTTTCTGGTCTTAAATAAACTGTATCTTTTTCTCCTTCAACAGTTCCTCTACTTGTTTCAAACATTAATTTAAATTCACGAATATCTGACCAATCAAATCCATGACAATTAGGACAAACAACATGATTATCATCAATATATTTTTTCATTTCTTCATGAGTCATACCTTCAGCTGACACTTCTCCTTTAGAGTATTCTTCGATTAGATTATCAGCACGAAATCTCATTTTACATTTCTTACAATCCATCTTAGGATCACTAAATGAATCAATATGTCCTGATGCTTTCCAAGTCTTTGGATTCATAAGAATAGCTGCATCTATACCATAAGTTCTTGGATCTTCTTGGACGAATCTCTTCCACCAACATTTTTTAACATTATTCTTAAGTTCTACACCTACTGGTCCAAAATCCCAAGTATTAGCAAACCCTCCATAAATTTCACTTCCTGGAAATACAAATCCATATTGTTTACAGTAATTAACTAAATCTTCCATTTTCATGATATCATCTCCTTAAAAAATAAAAGAGACTCCTTTTAGTTATAGAGACGGGTTTCCCCGCGGTTCCACTCTATTTATTCTAAAAAGAATCCCTTAAAAACTAATAGCTCCGGTTTTCCACACCATCATTGCGTTAATTACTAAATTTATACTTAGATTATAACTAAATAATTAGTATTTGTAAAGATATTTTAATATTTTTCAATAATTCTATCTAATTCGCTTTCTAAGTTATCAAGTAGTAAATAATCACTAAATCCATCATCTAAATAATGATCTTTAATATGATCTTTATCTTCATTTAACATAATAATTACTGGTGTTTTAAAATTATTCAATTTTTGCATACCTTTTAAAGTCATAAATCCAGTCATTTCTTTCATTTCATCTTCTACTAATATAAAGTCATATTTCTTACCAGATTTAAGTCTATCTATTGCATCCATTCCATAATAGAAATTAGAATAAGTTATATTATTCTCCTGAAATTTCTTCTTTATAATAGATAATTTATCTTTATTTTGTGAAACGATTAATACTTTACGATAATTAGCTATTGAACTTTCATATTGATTTAAGATACTATTATCTATTTCATGATATACTTTTTGATCTATGGTAAATACTACTTCAGTACCTTCACCTAAATTAGATTTAATCATTAAGTTACCACCCATAACTTTAGCTACTTTTTGACATACTGTAACGTTATATTCTTTTTTCTCTAAATTATCAATTTCATTTTGATCAAGTGAACCAGTAGCACTTAATATTTCATTAATCTTTTCAATTGGCATACCTTGACCAGTATCAGATATATTAAAGATTATTCTAGCTACATCATATTTCTCTATTAAATTAATTTTCATGTTGATACTACCATTAGTAGTATTTTTACATGCATTAACTAATAATGAATATAATATTTGTCTAATCTTCATATAATCACCATATAATATCGGTAAATGTTTAGGCATAGAAAGATTAAATGTAACTGTATCTTTTATTTCAGGTTTAATTCTAGTTTCTAAATCACGACATAATTTCTCTAAATCATATTTATTATTAACTAATTTAATCTTTTGTACATCTAATGAAGATATATTTAAAATATTATTAATAGAGAAATCTAATTGTCTAGTCATATTATTTAATGCAAGTAATCCATCTTTTATTTTATTAGGATCATCTTCCATACGTAATGCATTACTTAAACTATTAATATTGATTAATGGATTTCTAGCTTCTTGCGTCATTTCAAATAAGAAGTTATATTTATCTTCATATCCTTGTTCCATTAATTCTTTATTTTTATAAACTTCATTTAACATTTTTACATCTGGATTTTCTATTGTAAAGTACATTATAAATGTAACAACTGAATCAATTGCCGTCATTAATAATAAACTTGGATCTATTCTTTGAACAACACCAACTATTGTACCTAAAACAATAAGGATAATAACTGGTAACATTTTCTTTGTTTTTAAATTTTTAAAGTTTTTAATTATACAAGCAATCCAAATAACATTTAATAATGCATAAGACATAAATAAGAAATCAACAGAAGGACCATATGAATAATAAATATTATTTTCTGTATGATAATACATTGGTAAAAATATAATTCCTATAACATTAATAATAAAATATATTAAGCAAAACATATTAACTATTTTTTGATACTTTGGTGTAGGTGTTTCTTTTTTTGCAATAAAGAATAAATAGAATGTAAATAGTAAAATATACACAACATAATATACAAGTAATAAATGTGTGGAAATATAATTAAGCATAGGCCACTCATCAATTTTTGTAACTGTAACAAAACATGATAATTCTATTAATAGACCTATTTCATTTGCAATCATTATCTTCTTAAAAATAGAATTTTCTCTTGTTGATATTCTATTAGAAGAAAAATAACGAATAATCAAAATTGATAAATAAACAAAACTTGTTATTTGTAACCAAATTATATTCATAACTCATATCCTCACTATACTATATAGTATAACACACTATTTATATTTTAACAATTAGAAAAAAAGTTAGATATTTCTAACTTGTTTTTCTTTTAACTAGACTTAATACCTTCCATAATCCAGTCTTTTCTTTATTAGATGAATTATACATTTCCATTAACTTTTCATAATCTGTTTTTTGACTTTTTAATCTTGGAATTTCATCTATTACATTATATGCAACTGGTATTGTATAACTTTCAATATTATGATTTTTATATAATTCATTTAATTGAAACATAAACATGTTATCCATAACAACATTATTTTTTAAGACAACAAAGGCAACTGGTTTAGTTATTCTTTTATCATCAGGTACCATTATTATTTCACATTGTTCAATACCAGGGTGTAATGATAAAATTTGTTTAACTTTATCTGGGAATACTTTAGTTGGTGTACCATTTGCATCTCTTGATATTTCAATTCTTCTTTTTCTACCATCCAAGAATAACTGTGGCCATTCATCGTAATGTGCCATATCATCAGTTTTAAACCATTTAACACCATTATCATCAGTGATTAATACTTTTTCTGTTGCCACTGGATCATTATAATAACCTTCCATCATTGCAGGAGAGTATAAATACAATTCACCTGTTTCATTAGGACCTAATTCTTTTCCTGTTGCAGAATCTATTACTTTTTGTGTATTACCAACAAGCGGTTTACCTAATCCTTCTGGAGCCATATTTTTCTCATATGTATATGAATAACATCCACCTATTTCAGTTAATCCATACCCTTGCCCTATTTCACAATCAGAACCATTTCTTTTTAATGTAGCTTCCCCTTCTGCTTTTAAGCCTGGAGTTCTATAATCGCCACCAGTTGTAATAGATTTAGTAGTAATATTTAATCCTTTCATACCACGATCTTTATTCATATCCTCTATATATGAAGGAATTGAATTCCAATGATCAATTCTATATTGTTTAAATCTTTTACTAACTTTTTTTGAATTAAATAATGGATCAAGTTCTACAGTAACTCCTAAACATAATGGTTCATGAATACTATTAAATAAACTATAAACAATCCATGGTGGTAATGTTGTAAATATTGTATCATTAGGCGCAAAAGCATCACAGCTCATTCCCATTTGAATAGGAACAACATTCATTGCTTCATTAGAAAGAGCTGGTCTTTTTGGTTTTCCAGTACTTCCACTTGTAGAAGCAATAACGGCTATACTTCTTTCTTCGTAAAATGGTTCTACATTTAATTTTGATTTTTTTCCAAGTTCTAATAAATCATTCCAACTCATACATCTTTCATCAGAATTACATGCACTACCAATTTTCTTTAGTGCTTCAACAAACTTAAATTTTGCTTTATCTAAATAAAATAATATTGGAAAAGACTCATCAAGTCTTGGTGCAACAATTGTAGGGATATTTGCTTCATCTGCAAATGATTTAACATCTTTATCATAAAATATACTATTTATAACCAATAATTTAGCTTCTGATTCAATTAATTCTTCTCTTATGGCTGGCTTTTCATGAGTTCCATTTACCATAAATACTGTTGCACCAATTTTATTTAATGCATAAAAACTAATTATAGCTTCTGGAGTAGCAAGCATAGACATAGCAACTTTATCACGAGCGACAACACCTTTTTCTCTAAAACCATTTTCAGCTTCATCAATTTTTTTAAATAATTCTCTATAAGTATACTTTCTTCCAAGATAATTTAATGCAAAAGCATCTAATCTATTTTTACTACATTCATAAAGAAATTGATATGCAGACATCTTAGGTATTATTTTTTCAATTTCATTAGGTTTTTCATACTTTAATACTTCTTCTCTAAGTTTTAATAATTCTTCCTTTGTCATGACATAACCTCCCTATTCTTACTAATATATACATAATTATTATATCAAATATATATAGGAATAGTTAATATATGACATTTTTTTACTAAAAAAAAACAACTATTCGTTGTTTTCTTCATCTTTAATCATATCTGCTAGTTTACTCATACTACGTAGTAATTTTAATACTAATACTTCACTTAAATTTTCTTTTTTAACTACTACTACTTCATCATTATCTAAGTAGCAGAATTTAACATTTTTATTATTATTAATATCTACTAATAATAAATATATTTTATATTCATGTTCTGCTTTACTAGCTATAATATATTCATTACCATCACTTAAAGTTAAAATATCTGTTATATTCATAATTCATACCCCATTTACTTCTTATTATTCATTTTGTCTTCAATTTCACCAAATATTTTATCAAGAGAACCTCTTACTATTCTTGTTTTTCTTATTTTTAATAAACGATTAATTATACATACTAAGTTTACTCCTAGTAATAGTATTGCTTTACCTTTTGAATTTGGGCTAGCTACTAAAAGATATGTACATAACATTGAATTTAATGTTGATAATCCTGCTAATAATGCATCAGATACTATTTTATCATGAAGATCTTTATTGCATTCTTTAATAGCTGATTCTCTACCACCATTTGCTTCATCAATTACATATTCTTTTTCAAAATCAGAAGATTCTAATCTTACAACACCTATTCTTACACCATTATTATCTTCTTTATTATTAGTATCTTTCATAACTAACACCTTATCCCCTTGACAGTGTATAATTATACCATAAATGTAAAAAAATGTCAAACAGACATTTTTTATTTACTTACTTGAATGAGAATGTGGAGGTAATGGATTCTTGATTACTTTTCCATTATTGAAAGATTTTACTTTCTCTTCTTCATCATATCGATGTTCATTTAAATATGATATTCTTTTACTACTTAATACCAAAGCCGCTAATGTACCAAATATAGCTGCTACATTAAGAACAATTTTATCTGGACTAGTATCAATATTTCTTATTAATTCTCCTATACTTCTACCAGTGAAGAACAAACTTAAAAGTTTTATTGTCTCCCAGATAGCATATTCATAGTTTTTATATTTTCTTTTTTCAATCTTTTCTATTTTTAATTTTTCTTCTTCCATGATTGCCTCTATCTTTTACGCAATTCTTCTATTTCTTCTTCTTTTTCTGCTTTAATAGCACTATATTTATTATAATCTTTGATATGTGGAAGAATATTTGTAAAGAATCTTCCTATACCAAAACCTAATAATGTAAAATGTATTACACGTCTTATAGCAGGATCAAAGATTAATCCGATAGCTGCTAACATTAGTATTGTTAATCCAGCTCCTAATGAATTCTCATATATTAATTCTTTGTCTTTCTCAAGGATTTTTTCTAACGTTTTTATTTCTTTAATAGTAAGACTTTCATTTTCTTGTCTTTCAAGATCTAATTCTTCTTTTACATCTAATTCGTCAGTCATTATTTTGCTCCTTTACTATTTTCATCAACTATATCTTCTTCATCTTCAAATTTACCATTTTCAATACGGTAATTAAGATCATATACAACAGTAGCTGCTAAATAAGAAAGAGCAAATGATATACCACCAAAAACAAAATTTACTAATGGACTATCACTTAAAACTGCTCTTCCATTGATACCTTCCACAAACATATAAACTCCACCCATGAATGAACTTGATGCAACTAATTCAGTAAGTCCTTTTAAACTACCTATAGCACCATTTGTAACATTTGTTTTAACAACATTAAGTATTTTTAATCTTTCTTCTTTCTTCATATTATCCCCCATAAAATAAGATATCTCTTACGAGTCGTATATTATACCAAAAGACATATAAATAGTCAATAATAAAGAAAAAGATAACTTTCGTTATCTTTATCTTACTTTTTGTTCTTCTTCGTATTCAATTTGGTCTTTATTCTTATTTTTATCTATAATAGAGGTTACTATACCATAACCAAAGATTCCAGTAAGAAGTCCATAACCAATTGGTAATACAAGACCAGTACCTATAGAAGAAATAGTACCTAAAGTAAATAAACCAGTTAATAGACTATTACCAATAATACTTCCATTAATGCTTTTTGCTTTTTCTTTTAGGACATCTATTCTTTCTACATTAAAACGACCTTTGTTCATAAATAGCACCAATATCCTTTCTTTACAAGGTGTATATTATACCACAAAATGACCAAAAAATCAAGAAAAATAGACAACCAAACGTTGTCTATTTAATTTTTATTTTACCGTTTTCATCTTCTGTAACAATATATTCTCCTGTTTCAACTTTATTAATAGCATAACCAAAGAATTTATACATTCCAGTTGCTAAAAGGATTTGTAATACATTCAATCCTATACCTAATTTACCAACCGTTTCACCAATAGTTTTAATAGTATCAGTATCAGCATATTTACTAAATAATACGATAGCTAATGCAGATAATCCAGTACGAAATAAACCAAATATTGCACTTTTCTTTAAAGATTTACGACCTTTTTTTAGTGCTTTAACACCTTCAACTTTTAACTTTTCTTCGTTTTCCATAAGTCCCCCATTATTTAATACTACCAATTGTCGTATTCTTATTCATTCTAGCTGTATCAACCATTGATTTAAAACCTAATAAAACGCCACCTAAACTATTTTCAACACAACGACGACCAAAGATAGCAATACCAATAATCTTTAATACATCACTACTAATATTATTGTTAATAAGTGCAACAAGTCCTAAATCAACAAGACCTTTTATAATACCTTTTATGGCATTAGTAATAGTATCATTTCTTTCTTTATGTACTTTTTCATAATCATCAAGACTATAAACAGCTTGAATATTATATTTTTCTTCTTTCATATTTTCCCCCATCAATCATTTATTTAGTTTTACCATTTCCAAAAGGATCATTAAGGAAATCAGTTTCTCTTTTAATACCTATAGCATTACGGATTCCATCAACAATATTTTTTGCTCCATAAACACTAGTAATAGAAAGAGCTATTGTTCTTATAGTATCATCTTTTATTAAAGTTGATAAAGCTGCTCCTCCGGCAGCTATCGCTCCTTTTATAATATTACGTTTTAAAGTTTTTTTTCTTATTTCTTTATCTATTGCAACTCTCATACAAATATTAAACATTTCCATTTCTTTAATCTCCTTTATTTCTCATATTTTTTTAATGTTTTATATTTCCATTCAAAATATTCTGGTTCTTTATCTAATTCATTCTTAATAACATATTTTTTTACAATATGACCAATTAATTTTTCAATAACCTTTAATTTAACCATAGAAAAGAACATATAAGCTACAAACACAAATAAAACATTTTCTTTATTAACATAACTCATATCATCACAAATATCATAAATACTCATAGTAATAGCTATTAATATTTCATAAAAGTTAATACTTCTAGTATGTTTCTTTAAACGTTCTTTTAATTCTTCTCTTTTAGTAATTTTTAAGTTTTCTTTCATTTCTTTAATTCCTTTTTTATAAAAAATGGTTATCAAAGATGTATATTGATCATTATTTAATATTAATTATATCTTCTTCTAATTCTTCTGCACCTTTTCGACAAGCAAATGCACCTAAACCACAGATTACTGCAAGGAAAACATTCCATCCAGCACGTAATGCTAATGCAATAATTAAAAGGATTCTAATAACATCATTACTAACATTACCACTTGCTAAAGCTATTAATGCTCCATCTATAGCAGTACGAATAGTTTTATTTACAGTAAATGCTTTTATAGATTTATTAGCATCTCTAAGTTTTTTTATTTGTACTACTTTTTCTCTTGTTTCTTCAATACTATCTCCCATAAATCCCCCACAAGTTGATTATTCTAACATAAACAATAATTGATGTCAAAAAAAAGATAATTGAATTATCTTTTTATTTTGTTTTCATAGTATCTTGTTCATTCATAGTAATACCAATTGCTGCTAATACTATTGTTAAGAAATTCAATATTGCACCACCAATATATTTAACACCAAATAATCCGGCTACTATCATAACTATAGTTCTTGCTGTTTCATCAGTAATATTATTATTTGCTACATACATTCCTATACCAACTAAAGCACCCCTTATAGAATTATGTATTAGTTTATTTCTTGCTTGATATGCAAGATCCTTCATATGATAAGTATTCAATATTTTTAAAGCATCTTTACTCATTTTTTAACCCCCTATTTTTTCTTAATTTTCTTGCTTCGCCTTTTTTTACTGCAGTACTAATACCGAATAGGCCTGATAAAAGACCATATTTAATAGCACCTAATCCGTTTTGTACACCACGTAAACCAAAGAATGCAATAATAATTATTTTAAGAATGTCATTATCAACATTATTGTATCCCCAGATACATGCTAAGGCATCAACAGCTGTTGCTACGCCACATAGTAAACCAACTAATAATGATTTACCAGTAGCATTTTTAAAAGTACTAATTTCATTATTTGTTCTAATTTGTTCTATTGTTAATCTTTCTTCAT
>JAEEGL010131966.1_pt1 | contig 11495 bp, 10 predicted proteins | sample 9134231 | NCBI WGS metagenome assembly JAEEGL01 (sample SAMN16246548, study PRJNA631951) | gut metagenome | biome: gut microbiome; feature: rumen; material: fiber-attached | host: Bos | place: Iran: Karaj | collected 2018-10
TCTTAACTTCGTTTCAAAGTCTCCTACATCAATAACAGGTGATAAACGATATTCTTTTAATTCAGACATACTAGCCTTTTGTTTCTTTAAAGCCTCTTTTGCTTTCTTTTGCTTTTCATAACGGAACTTATTATAATCCATTACTTTGCAAACTGGTGGATTTGCATTAGGGCTGATTAAAACTAAATCAAGTGCAGCATAACTAGCTAAAGTAAGTGCATCTTGAATAGACTTTACTCCCACTTGCTCTCCATTAGGTCCAATAACTAATACTTCTGGAACCTTAATTTGATCGTTAATCAACATGTTATTATTATCCTTTGCGATATGTAACACCTCCATAAAATAAGAAAAGCAGATATAACAATTTATATCCGCTAAAAAACCATAATAAATCAAAATAACTTTTCTTTATTTTCGGCCTTTTACCTATCGCTATTCGCTGATCAGGTGGATATAAATCTCTTTCCTTTTTTCTCGACTAGTAATATTTTATGCATAAAAGGCCAATTTGTCAACACTTTTCTTTATTTTCCTCTACCTTTTTGGACAGTAATCTCATCACTATCTTCATCTTCAAAAAAAATTCCAGCAAAATGTCTACCAAATTTTGGAGAAGACTCTCTTCCATTTTTTTCAGAAACACTATGAGAATAATAATCATTATTCGTATCTGTATTATCCATATTAAAATGAATATTATTGGAAGATAAGCCTACTGCTAAGATTTGTTTTAAAACAGCAGGTCTCAAACGAATATGAAATTTCCCATCTTCTCCATAAGAAATACAACGATTCCAAACATGCTCATCTCTTGCCCAACGTGGAAATTGATCATAGGTCCAATTATCTCCCACACAAGCACTAACATAAGCATAGATATCTTCTGCTCTAGAACCATAAGTACTTCTTAATACTTCTCCTATCATAGTAGGTAATCTTCTATCTATCATGTCTGCACTACAATGACCTATGACAGATATTTTTTGTCTTCTATCTGTCATCATAACAACTGGACAGTCTGCAACTGGATGACCAATAACCACTTTAGGAAGATTAGAAGTAATAACTAAAATATCTTCAGGAATATCAGTCCATCCTTCAGGATTAGCTTCTACATAATCCCTTGTAATTTCAAAAAAGCTACCTTTTTTATCATTTTGAAGAGCCATAAACATATGATTCCCATCAAAACCCATTGCATTTCCTAAATTTTTACGATGAAGATTAAAAATATCTTCCTTATCATGGCGAATGTCATAAGATTCTAATTCTTTAATATCAATATTATATTTTCTCGCCAATATTTTTTTATCTTCTTCGGTCAAATTAACAGGACTAATAGTACCAATATTCATGGAACCAAAATCTTTTCTACTTTCAATGATTTTTATCATTTTCGATCACAATCCCTATTAAAATTGGATTCTCTCTTCAATATATGGAATAACTTCTTCTACTTTTAAAGTAATTTGTTCCATTGTATCTCTATCTCTAATAGTAACTGTACCATTATTAATTGTCTCATCATCTACTGTAAGTGCGAAAGGAGTACCAATAGCATCATTTCTACGATAACGTTTACCAATACTTCCAGATTCATCATAAGTAGTCATAAAATGTTTAGATAATTCATTATATAATTCAATTGCTTTTTCGCTATGATATTTCTTAACTAGTGGAAGAACTGCTACTTTATATGGCGCTAAATATGGAATAAACTTCATAACTTCACGAGTTTCTCCATTTTCTAATTCTTCTTCACAATAACTATTATCTAAAATAGCTAAAACTGTACGATCACAACCAACAGTTGATTCAATAATATATGGAATAAACTTTTCATTTGTATCAGGATCTAAATATTCTTGTGAAACAGTAGAATATTCTTGATGTCTAGATAAATCAAAATTAGTACGATTATGAGTACCATTAATTTCTCCCCATCCAAAACAGAAATTATATTCAATATCACATGCTTCTTTTGCATAATGAGCTAATTTTTCATGATCATGATATCTTAATTTCTCCTCAGGAATTCCTAAGTCCATAAAATAGTTTTTTGCATATTCCTTAAAATATTTATATAAATCACTATCTGTTCCTTCTTTACAGAATGTTTGATATTCCATTTGTTCAAACTCAATTGTTCTAAAAGTAAAGTTTCCTGGAGTAATTTCATTTCTAAATGCTTTACCAATTTGTCCAATACTAAATGGTAGTTTGCATCTCATCGTTCTTTGTACATTTAAGAAGTTAACATATTCTCCTTGTGCATTTTCTGGTCTTAAATAAACTTTATTCTTACCATCTTCAACGACTCCTCTATGAGTTTCAAACATTAAGTTAAATTGACGAATATCCGTAAAATCACTTTTTCCACATTTTGGACAAGGTACTTTATGTTCACGAATATAATCCATCATTTCTTCTTGAGTCATACCATCAGCATGAGCTTCAGGATCAAAATCATCAATTAGATTATCTACACGATGACGCATTTTACAATGCTTACAATCAATAAGTGGATCAGAGAAACTTCCAACATGTCCTGATGCTTCCCAAACTCTAGGATGCATTAAAATAGCAGCATCTACTTCATATGCATTTGGTCTCTCTTGAATAAATCTTTTTCTCCAAGTATCTTTTACTGCATTTTTTAGTCTACTTCCTAATGGACCATAATCCCAAGTATTAGCAAGTCCACCATAAATCTCACTTCCTTGGAATATAAATCCATATTGCTTACAATAATTTACTAGCTTTTCCATTGTTAGATTTTCCATAATCATTCTCCTCCTTATAACAAAAAAACTTCTAGAACAATGTAAGGACGAAGTAATCTCCGCGGTTCCACCTTACTTATTCTAGAAGAATCAGCTCTAACATATACTGCTCGGGGCTTTCCACACCCGTCATCACACCTATGCATCTAATTATAATAAGAAATAAAAAATTGTCAAGTTATTAAATTGACAATTCTTTAATACATTTAGATTCTATACTTTTATGACTTTTCTTTACAAAATGTTTTTCGATTTTCTTTTCCAAATTTGATAAAATCTTAGAAAAACAATAAATTACATAACAATCCCCTAATAAGAATAAATATCTAGCATATGTTTTATCTAATCGAAATACTAATGTAAAAACAGCAATTGCTACTACACTTAAAATAGCTTCCACTATATCAAGTACAAGCAATGTACTTTTCTCTTTCTTATTTAACATAAACCAAACCCCCTATTTGAGATGATCCACCTCAAATGTGCAAATATTATAACATATTTTTATAAAAAAAGCAAGTTTTATAAGCATATGTGATAATAAAACACAAAAAAATAAAAACGAAAAACTCATTCTTATTTTTCTATTTCTGCCTCATATAACTCTTTATATCCAGCACATTTCTTCAATAATTCTTCATGGGTTCCTTCAGCTGCAACCTTTCCATCTTCAAGATATAAAATACGATCACAATGAATAATAGTACTTAGTCTATGCGCTATGATTAAAATAGTATAATTCTTTTTTAAATGTTCAATAGCTTGTTGAATACGAGTTTGCGTAATATTATCTAAAGCAGATGTTGCTTCATCAAATAATATGATTTCTGTCTGCTGAATCAAAGCTCTAGCAATAGCAAGTCTTTGTCTTTGACCACCACTTAAACTGATTCCACCCTCTCCTACAATCGTATCATAACGATCTGGTAAAGCCTGAATAAAATCATCTAAACAAGCAGCTTTACAAGCTTCTACCATTTCTTCATCGGTTAAATCCTTTTTTACAAAACGTAAATTATCTCGAATACTAACATTAAAGATATAAGGATTCTGTGAAATTACTGTAATATTATCACGAATAGATTCTCGATCAAGATTCATGATATTTTCCCCATCAATATAGATTTCTCCTTTATCTGGTTCATACATCTTACACAATAAATTAAAAATAGTTGTTTTTCCTACTCCACTCTTTCCAACAAAAGCAGTAGTAGTATTATTCTTAACTTTAAAAGACAAATTCTGAAGAACTGGTTCTTCTTTTTTATAACCAAAAGAAACATTTTTAAATTCAAAATCACCTTTTACAGAATCTAAATGCTTCTTACCAAATTTTTCTTTTGGGAAAGCTTTTCCGTTAATTATTTCAAAAATACGACTAGTAGATAAATTAAAGTCTTTTAAAGCCTCTAATAAATAACTGTAATTATTAACAATATACGTACTTCCCATATAGTTATGAACAACAAGTGCAATCGCAATAGACATTTGTTTTGTATAAATCAAATACACCAGTAAACAAATCATAGTTAAATTGAAAAAATCTCTAAGACAAGAAATAGCAAAACGATAATTACGCTGAGTCTTAGTCATATCATATCTTTTTTCATTTAATCCGATTAATCTATCATGAAGTCCTGATAAAAAGCTTTTTTCTGCATTAAGCATTTTAATATCACGAACTCCTCTAACCAATTCTCCTACAAAACCAGAAACATTTTCATTTTCTCTCCTAAAAATCTTATCTTTTTCATTTCTAGTAACAACTCTTTTTCTCTCTAAAAAACCTATCACAAGAATCATAGAAGCCATATATAAGAATACTCTGTAATCAATGATTAATACAGCTCCAAAAATACCAATATCTTTCAACAAATCCGTCAAATGAAAATTCAAAAGATTAAAAACATCAGCAATCTTAGAAGTATCATTTGTCATTCTTTGAATAAATACTCCAGAAGAATGAGCATCAATACAAGAATTATGTAATCTTAAAATAGAATTTCCAAGATCTAGTTGAAGCTTTGTAAAAGTTTCTCGATAAGATACTTGAGCAAAATAGCGACATAAAAAGTCTATAATATTTCTAACAATCTCTACTCCAAATAAAACAATAGCAATTAAAACGACTTGATTTAATTGATTAGCGGTTAATTTCACGATAATATAAGCACTAATAATAGGAACAATAATACTAATAACAATAGTTAAGACATTACAAAAAGCAAAGGCAATAATTCTCCATTTTTGATCCTTAGCATATTTCCAAGCAAATTTTAAATTTATCCATAATTCTCTCATAGAATCACCTCTACTCTAATAAGTAGTATATCATACTTTTTTTATTATTTTTTTTGATTTGAAACAAAAATATGATATGATAACGAAAAAGGAGGACTTTATGGATAAAACAAAAAAAAGACAAAACTATCTAAGTTGGGATGAATACTTCATGAGTATTGCAAAGCTAACAGCAGGTAGAAGCAAAGATCCAAATACTCAAGTAGGCGCATGTATCGTAAGCAGTGATAACCGTGTTTTATCAGCAGGATATAATGGAGCCCCAAATAATTTTAATGACGACATTTTTCCTTGGGCAAGAGAAGGAAAACCCCTAGAAACAAAATATATGTTTGTTTGCCATGCAGAGGCAAATGCAATTGATAATTTTAGAGGTTACAAAAAAGAATTTGAAGGAGCAAGAATTTACGTAGATTTATTCCCATGCAATGAATGTGCAAAAAAAATAATTCAAAGTGGAATTAAAGAAGTAATTTATTTATCTGATAAATACGCTGATAGTGATTCAACAAAAGCTTCAAAACTGTTATTTGATACTTGTGGAGTAACTTACAGACAAATGGATAAAGAACATCAAAAAACAATAAAAATATCTCTAGAACCAGATATTGGAATTGAATACTTATAAAAAAATCTTCCGTTTAAGGAAGATTTTTTATTTTTATTTTTAAGATTCTGGAATAATTTCTGGTTCAGGATATTCTGTTCCTTTTAAATCTATTAAAGCTTTTTCAATCACTAAATTATTTTGTAATTTTCCACTTTCAGTATCAGCAATTTTCTCTTTTTTAGCAATCGCTTCTATCGCATCAAAACCATCAATTACTTTTCCAAAAGCAGCATAAGATCCATCTAATGTAGAACAAGTATCTGTCTCTAAACAAATAAAGAATTGACTTCCAGCTGTATCTGGAGCTGTTGCTCTTGCCATAGAAACAACCCATTTTTCATGAGTAAGATAATTATTAAATCCATTAGTAGTAAATTCACCTTTAATAGAATATCCTGGTCCCCCATCACCGGTTCCATCAGGATCTCCACCTTGTAATACAAAACCAGGCATAAGTCTATGGAAAGAATTTCCATCATAAAAACCTTTTCGAACCAAAGAAATATAATTATTAACAGTATTAGGAGCTGCATAAGGATATAACTCAATTACAACAGAACCATATCTTTTAATATATAAAGCAACAATAGGATATTCTGAATCATAATTTAAACTAGCTTCATTTCCCTCTACCGTATAATCAATTCCTAATAACTCTTCTTCAAAAACAGTTTCTTTTGGTGAAACAAAAATAACTAATAAAATTAAACCAACAAGTAAAACAACACCTAAAAGTATAAATATTATTTTTTTCATATTAATCCCTCTCTAAAATATCTCTTGCAGCAACTAAACCTGTAGCAGCAGCAGTAACAATATTACCTGCTTTTCCAGCACCATCTCCAACAAAATAGATATTATCATCTGTTAAACGGAATTTATTATCTGTCTCTATTTCATTTGAGAAGAATTTAATTTCTGGTCCATATAATAATGTGTCATCATTATTAACTCCAGGAATAATTTTATCTAAAGTTTCAAGTCCTTCTAAAATATTTGTAATAATTCTATGTGGCATTACCAAAGCTAAATCTCCAGCAACACAATCTTTTAAAGTAGGTTCAATAAATCCTTTACGAATTCTATGCCATTCACTTCTTCTACCACTTCTTAAATCTTTCAAAGATTGAATAATTGGTTTTCCATCGCCTAACACATTAGCAATTCTTGCAATACTTTCTCCATAAAGTCTAGTATTTGTAACAGGCTCAGTTAAATTAACTTTAGAAATAAAAGCAAAGTTTGTATTATTACTCTTAACATCTTTTAAAGCGTGTCCATTAACACAGATATATCCATAATAGTTTTCTTTCGCAACAAATCCACCAGGATTAGTACAGAAAGTACGTATTTCATCTCCATAAGTCTTTGTTTTGATAAAGATAGTTGGATCATAAATAACATTTGTAATTTCTTCCATAATATCTTTTCTAACTTCTACACGAACACCAATTTCAATACTTTGAGATAAATAAGGAATTTTATACTTATCTGCTAATTCTTGAATCCATTTAGCACCAGTTCTTCCTGGAGCAACAATAACATATTTTGCACTGATTTTTTCTTCATCTTTTCCATGTTTATAAGTAACTGTATGATCATCAAAAGAATTTGTTTGAATATCAATAACATCACTTCTATCTAGTAACGTTACTCCCTTTTCTTCTAAATAATCACTAATTCCTTGAATATATTCTGGTAAATGATCACTACCTAAATGCTTTTGTTTAATAATCAAAAGTTTTGCCCCTGCAATAGCAACTTTTTTCTTAATTTGATTTGCTTCATCCATATTAGATGGATATACTTCAGCATCCATTTTAAACTTTGTAAATATTTCTTCTGTTTCATCAATTAATTGATTAGCTTCAGATTCTAACATATATTTTGTTAAATCGCTTTTTCCTAATTTAGGAATAAAATTTAACTTTCCATCAGAAAAAGTACCTGCTCCACCATAACCTGATAAAATTGCACAAGGATTACAGTTTTGACAAGGAACACCATTTTTGTTCATAGGGCAAACACGATTTTTAACCTTAGATCCTCTATCTAATAATAGTATTTTCATTTTTTTATTTTTTGTAATTAATTCATAAGCTGCAAATAAACCTGCAGGTCCAGCTCCAATAATTGCTACATCATATTTCATTTCAATCACCACTTTCATAATATCATAAAAAGGATATAATAATAAAGTACTTTATTCAGAAAAAGAAAATATGATAAAATAGAATTGGTGATACTATGACACGAGAAGAATTAAATGGAGAAATCCAAAAAGAAATAGAAATGGAACAAAAAAAAGAAAAAAGAAAAAAAATAATAAAGATTTCCATTAAATGTATTTTTGCATTATTAATACTATCAACCATTTTTTATACTTATACAACATACGTATCTACCGTGAAAATAAGTGTACGAGAATATAGAATCATAAATGAGAAAGTTCCAAACGCTTTTAATGGATTAAAAATAATTCAATTAAGTGATCTTCACTATGGAAGTACCATGCAGAAAGAAAACGTAATAGAAATTAGAAAATTAACCAATAAAAGAAAACCTGATATTGTTGTGTTTAGTGGAGACCTTATAGCAAAAAATTATAATCTAGATTCAAAGGAGCAAGAATCATTAATCAAAGAACTAAAGAAAATAAATGCTTCTCTTGGAAAATATGCGATTCTTGGAGATGAAGATAATGAAAAAATATCAACAATATTTAATCAAAGTGATTTTACAATTCTCAGAAATGATTATGATTTAATTTATAAAGATAATTCAACTCCTATTCTATTAATTGGATTATCTTCTGAAAAAAAAGGACAAGATATTGAAAAAGCATATAGTTATTTTCAACAAGAAACACACAATTCAAATATCTACACAATTGCCCTACTACATGAACCTGACAAAGTAGATGATATTTTAAGTACCAAACAAACAGATTTGTTTTTAGCTGGACATTCTCATAATGGAGATATTAGATTACCATTTACACACACCGCTCTAAAGAAAAAAGAAGGAGCAAAAAAATATGATCAAGATAGATATACAATTAATCAATCAGAATTATTTGTTTCTAGTGGTTTAGGAACAGAGTCAGGAATTCGACTATTCTGTAGACCATCGATTAATTTCTTTAGAATATCTAATAAATAAAAGAAGATTTCCTCTTCTTTTTTATTTTCAAAGGATATCAATTGATTTAAACGGTTCCTTATGATAAAATGATTTCATAACGAAAGAGAGGAGATTTTTTATGGCAAATGATAAAAAATTTGTGGAACGAATAACATCTCGTGATGAAGATTTTGCACAATGGTATACGGATGTTGTTAAAGAAGCCAAATTATGTGACTATTCTAGTGTTAAAGGATGTCTTAATTATCTACCGAATGGGTATGCCATATGGGAGAATATTCAAAAAGATCTAGATCAAAGATTTAAAGAAACAGGAGTAGAAAACGTTACTCTACCGGTACTTATCCCAGAGAGTCTTCTACAAAAAGAGAAAGATCACATTGAAGGATTTGCACCAGAAGTGGCATGGGTTACAGAAGGTGGTGGCGAAAAACTAGAAGAAAGATTCTGTATTCGCCCTACTTCAGAAACATTATTCTGTGATGTGTGGCAAAAACAAATAAAATCTTATCGTGATTTACCACTTGTATGGAATCAATGGTGTTCTGTATTTCGTTGGGAAAAAACAACTAGACCATTTTTAAGAAGTCGTGAATTCTTATGGCAAGAAGGTCATACTATTCACGCAACATATGAAGAAGCAGAAGAAAGAACAAAGCAAATGTTTCAAGTTTACTATGACTTTGTCACTCAAGACTTAGCAATTCCACTTGTTTGTGGAAAAAAGACAGAAAGTGAAAAGTTTGCAGGAGCAGAAGATACATACACAATTGAAGCAATGATGCATGATGGAAAATCATTACAATCAGGTACTTCTCATTTCTTTGGTTCTGGTTTCCCTGATTCCTTCGATATTAAATACTTAGATAAAGAAAACAAACTTCACAGTTGTTTTGAAACCAGTTGGGGTTTATCAACAAGAATCATAGGCGCAATCATTATGGTTCACGGTGATGATTCTGGATTAGTATTACCTCCAAGAATTGCTCCAACACAAGTTATGATTATTCCAATCGCTCAACACAAAGAAGGCGTATTAGAAAAAGCAAATGAATTATTAGAAACATTAAAGAAAAATAATATTCGTGTTAAAATCGACGATTCTGATAAATCACCTGGATTTAAATTTTCAGATCAAGAAATGCTAGGAATACCATTACGTATTGAAATTGGTCCAAAAGATATTGAAGCTGGAGAAGTTGTTGTTGTAAGAAGAAATGATAGAGAAAAAATAACAATCAAAATTGATGAGATTGAAGAAAAAATTCCAGAAATATTAGAGAAAATGCAAAAGGATATGTATGATACAGCAAAAGAATTCTTAGATAATCACATCTATAAAGCAACAACACTTGAAGAAATGAAAGAAATTGGAGAAAACAAAATTGGTTTCATTAAAGCAATGTGGTGTGGTGATGAAGCCTGCGAAGATGCTATAAAAGCAGAAACAGGCGGATTTGGATCACGTTGTATGCCAGAAGAACAAGAACATATTAGTGATAAATGTGTTTGCTGCGGAAAAGAAGCAAAACATATGGTTGTCTGGGGAAAATCATATTAATAAAAAAGAACTCAATCAGAGTTCTTTTTTTTGCCATAAGTAAAGATTTGTTTATATATTTTATAAGAATCTTTAAAAGTATTAAAATGAGATCCAGAATTATGATTAAAATAAATTGTTTCAATCCATATTTCATGTATTTTTACTTTTTTCTTTGCACATTCTAATAATACATTAATTTCATATTCAAATCGATTTCCTTCAATAGACAGCATGAGTGACATTAATTCATTTGAAAAAGATCTTAAACCAGACTGTGTATCATATACTTTTACTTTCGTAACAAAAGAAAACACTTTTCTAGTAATACTATTTCCAATTTTACTTCTTATTGGAACATCATGATCAAACTTTCTACTTCCTATTATCAATTCATCTACATGATCTTGATTATAATCATATAGTTTTCTAGCATCATTTATCGTATGTTGTCCATCACAATCCATTGTAACTACAACATAAGAATCAAAAGACTTTTGAATGTATTGAAAACCTGTTTTTAAAGCAGCTCCTTTTCCACAATTCACAGTATGAGTTAAAACAGTTGCTTTCTTAGAAATAGAATCAAATATTTCCTTATACTTTTCTCCACTACCATCATCCACAACTATAATTTCATCAACATTTTCTTTTGTGATAGTATCAATCAAGTCACAAAATGATTTTTCTGGCTGATAAGCCGGTATCAAAACGATAAACTTCTTTTTCATTTTTTCACCCTCTTGTTATAAATATTATAACATAGGAAAAAACAATTTTGATTACATTAGAGCAAAAAAAAAGTAACATACTGTTACCTACAAAAAATGGTTGGGAAGACGGGATTTGAACCCGCAACCCCTTGGTCCCAAACCAAGTGCTCTACCAAGTTGAGCCACTTCCCAATAACTGGTGCGCCCGAAGGGATTCGAACCCCTGACCTTTTGGTTCGTAGCCAAACACTCTATCCAACTGAGCTACGAGCGCAAGATATTTTGTCTAACTACTAAGCTACCTAGTATTATAAATAAAAAATGGTGGCTCCAGCGGGAATCGAACCAGCGACACAGGGATTTTCAGTCCCTTGCTCTACCGACTGAGCTATGAAGCCAAA
>JAEEGL010755270.1_pt1 | contig 11495 bp, 5 predicted proteins | sample 9134231 | NCBI WGS metagenome assembly JAEEGL01 (sample SAMN16246548, study PRJNA631951) | gut metagenome | biome: gut microbiome; feature: rumen; material: fiber-attached | host: Bos | place: Iran: Karaj | collected 2018-10
CGTAATGTCAGCCTCGCAATAGGATGTGCGGATGTACTGATACTGAGAACTTCCGTCTGCAAAACCTAGCAAGCCTCCCACAAAGCCAGCCTTGCAACTCACGTTGATTGGCGCCGTATCATATACCCTGTTTCCACGCATTGCTCCAGATGATCCGGTAATACCACCGACAGCCACGTGCCCGTTTCCTGTAACAGTAATGGGACCGTGATTGGTGCTGAACGTAACTTTTGCGTTGGAGAGGCCATATCCTTGTTTTCCGATTACACCTCCGACAGCTGACATATTTCTTTGAGTCTTTTCCCAAGAACCGTCATAGTTGACGAAAATGCTCCCCCTGTTGGAGCAGGAGTTGATGGCGAGTCCTTCCCAGGTCAGGCCAGCGACTCCTCCTACCTTGAGTAAGCAATTACGTCTCTCCCAATAATCATTATTCGCAGGACATATGGCGATAGCCGTAATGGGCGCATAGTTTACACACTTTTCCAGAGAGCCGTTACTCTGGCCGCAGATTCCGGCCACATTCAGGCATCCGGTCTTATCGACCTTCGGAAGTGCGTCCATATGACCGTGATTGAGAGTAATAGCACCTGCGGCAAGATTCTCACAGTGATTATAGCTGCTCATGACATCTTTAGTTTGCTCATGATCCAGAGCCCTTCCGACAATGCCGGCTACACTGATATTACCGTCAGTATCAGAAGTTTCACTACTTATGAAAGACCACTGATGGGAATAGCCGTCGCCGCACTGGGCATAAAGGGATATAGGACCGTTGTTTGTGCAGTAATCGAAAGTGGATTTCCTGGTCCAGCCGACTATACCTGCCATGGCAACCGCCCAATGGGTGTACTCGGTAGCATCGATTGTGATGGCGCCGCTGTTGGAGCAGGTGGTGAAAGTGCTTCCGTCCAGGTTGTTGGATGCACCGACAAGGCCTCCGAGGGCTATGTTGTTGGTAATATTCTCGGTAGCGGTGATTGTAATGCTTGCAGCGGTATTAATATTTTCATACGTACCACCGTTGTCCATTGCCGCAATTGCTCCAAACTCTGTTACCGTTTGTGCCGGGGTGAACGCGCAGGTCTCGTCCAGGGTAAGGTTACTGATGCTGCCGCTGTTCTGCGCGAACAGGGGGACATCGGAAATCAGATTGCTGATGGTGTGACTGCCACCGTCCAGCGAGCCGCCAAAGCCGGAGGCGCTGGTAATGCTTATGCCTGACATGTCAAGGTCTGCAGTGATGGTGTAACTGGCCGCATCTTCGGCAGAAGTGCCTTCCAGGAAGGCCTTGAACTCTGCCGGCGAATCTATGCTTGTGTCGTATCCGCTGGTTTCTGCGGTCCAGTTGGCGCTGCCAAGGTCGAAGTCGAAAGGCTTGAGCATGGAGCGGGCGTACGTCCTCTGCTTGGATGATGTGTAAACATAGTCACCTTTGTCGGTGCTGACGGTGAAGCTACCACTATAGGTGCCCGGGGCGACGACCAGATACAGGACAGCGCCGTCAGCAGCGCTCGAGCCGACGGTAAGCGGACTTGCGGCGGAAACTGTTACCTGCGTGGCTTCGTAGCCGCTGATTGCCGCATTCGAAGCATCGGCTGCCGTAAGGTCGAATGTGAATTCACCTGCGCAGGCTGCTCCCGCATTGAAAGTCACGCTCTTGACTGTCTCGCCCTGATAGGCGGAGTTGCTCGAAAAGATATTCATCTTTATCACCGAACCGAGATTGAGGAATTTCAGTGTTCCAGCCGCGGTCTCGGAATCCGGTGAAACGGAGCCGGCCAGGGTGAACGGCAACGCTACCATAGGCATTGCGTCTGCGGTACCGTCGACCTGGTTGACAGGAATCTCCAATTTGACCGCAGAAGCGTCGGACGCGTCATTCTTGTCGCTGTACGGATAATAAGCGTAAACTACATCTCCGGCGGCAAGGGCGACTGAACTCTTGACTCTGACCGTCACGTCGCTGCCGACGGAAACGGCTGCCGGCTGGTTCCTGGAAGTCAGGGCATAGCAGGCAATCCGGTCGCCGTCCAGCCAGGAGACGTGGTCCGGGCTGAATGCCGTCTTGGTTTCCTCGGAACCCAGCTTGAAAGTGTACGCGAATTCCCGGAATTCCGGTTCCGCAAGCTCTTTCTCAGCACAGGCGACAAGTGCCAGTGCCAAGAGCGGGCAACTGATAATGCGAAGGAATCTGTTCATAAGTTATCAATAATCAGGATTATTCGGTAAAAGGTTCTGGTTCATGGTGATGTCCACGTTGGCTATGGGCTCGAGATACATCTTGTCCTGCCAGGTGCGTCCCGGGAGGTTGTGGGCGATAAAGTAGCCACCGGGGACGGATATATAACCGGGAGTGGCCGCTATGCTGGCGTATTCAGCAGCGGATCCGGCCCCCGTCCCGACGAACAGCACATCGTATTTGCCGTCGCCGTTGACGTCCATCGGCTTGTCAAGCTCGGGAATGAAGATGCCGGTCCATTTGGCATTGGCCCAGAGTTCCCCGCAGGCCCAGCGGAAGAGGTCCCTTTTGCGGAATCCTTCCAGGCAGAGCTCGCAGGTGCGCTCGCGGCGGATTTCAAGGATGACGGGATCGTTGATGCCGGGGTAGAAATTGGCCTTGAGGTAAGGGTCCACTTTGGTGGGCTTGGTGTCGAGGTCGCCTCCGGTGATGCCGGCACGGCGGCGCAGGGCGCCTATGGTCATCTTCCAGTCATCGTTGGTCAGGGTGCCGAGTTCGGCCTTGGCTTCCGCGTAATTGAGCAGCACTTCTGCGTAACGCATTACGGGAATGTCGTTGCCGTTTGCTCCGTACACGTTGTATGCAACGTCGTCAACGGTGAACTTGATGATGTGATAGCCGGTCAGGGAGTAACCGAAATCGGGAGTGGTGGGGACCATCGTGCCTTTGGAATCCTTGCAGGTGTAGTCGTACGCCCTGATGGTCTGGTTGAGACGCAGGTCCCGCCCTGTGGTTTCTTCCAGGAAAGTCTTGTACTTGCCGTCGCTGCCGGTCTCGGAGTAGAAGGAGCCGTCGCGGTTGAGGTAGGTGTTGATGAATGGCCTGGTCAGCGAATACTTGACAGCCTGGACATTGTAGAAGTAATTGGCGTAGCCGACGGAAAGCGTGGCGTCGTTCTGCACTGCAAGCATCACTTCGTCAGTGGGTACTGTTTCGCTGGAGAAAAGGTCGCGGTAGGAGCCGCGTCCGTGTGAATAATCGGTCCCCGTGTGCAGCGAGAAGATTCCGCCTTGAATGATTTCATATGCGGCATCGGCTGCCAGGGTGAAGAGTTCGTTGGAGCTCATCTCGCATCCGGCTACGTACGGCGTGCCTGCGTGATACTTGCGCCAGCTTGCCTCGAACAGGCAGATCCTTGACTTGAGCAGCAGGGCGCACCATTTATTCACAAGACAGGCGTTGCTGTTCTTAGAATTGTCGGCCTGGATGTGCTGGTATGCGAAGTCGCAGTCCTCTATTATATGCTTAATAATCACGTCCCTGCTGTCGCGCGGTGCGGTAAGTTCGGGATCTCCGGGATTGAGTACATGGCCTACCCAGGGAACTTCTCCGTAGCGTACCAGCTTGTTGTAGTACAGCATGGCGCGGAAGAAACAGGCTATGCCGCTGTAATTGTCGCGCACCTGCTGGGGAATGGCCGGGTTAACGTTGTGGTCCAGGAAATAATTGACATTGCGTATGTCTTCCCAGTCCCAGGATTTCTGGGCGTCCGGGGTGATGCCTCCGGATTCATAGAGTTCCAGGCTCGTCTTGGCAATGTATTCCGCCATCTCGTCGTCCTGGCTGTGAGCATTGCCGCCGTTGGGGAGAAGGCCATAGAAGGAATAGCAATATGACCGCAGACCGGTCTCGGAGCCGAATACAAGCGAAGTTCCCGCCGAGGACTTGGGGGACTCGGTAAGGTCGCAGGATGTGGCGGCGGCAAGGCCGGCCAGGAGCGTTACAATGTATAATGTTTTTCTCATAGTGACCAGGGATTAGAAAGTTATATTGATTCCGAAGCTGTATGAGCTCATGATGGGATAGCATCCACCGGAACCGGCGGTGGTGTCGGAATTCTCCGGGTCCTCACCCAGGCCGAGAACGTCGACGGTGCCCCAGACATGCTTGTACATGGGCGACCAGTCCCAGAGATTCTCTCCGGAGAAGAAAATGCTGGCGCGGGAGATGCGCAGAGGCTTAATCCAGCTCTCCGGAAGGTTGTATCCGAACTGGACATTCTTGAGCCTGATATAGGACGCATCCAGGATATACCTGGTGTTGGCGCGTCTTTGAACGGAATAGAAGGGACTCATTCGGGCTGAGTAGCGGGGCATCCAGGCGTCGCGGTTCTCTTCTGTCCAGTAATTGCCGAGCTGCCACATGGGCATCTGGTTGTACTGCCTGTTGTACTGGCCCCAGATCATGCCGCTGTCTCCTCCGGTGATATAATCACGCTTGCCTACTCCCTGGAAGAATATGGACGCATAGAAGTTGTTCCAGTCGGCACCGAGGGTGAAGCTGTAAAGGAAGCGGGGCTCCACGTTGCCGATGATTCTGCGGTCACCGGGATTGTCGAGAGTCTGGTCACCGCGGTCGATGTAACCATTTTGGTTGAGGTCTTCTATCTTCATGTCTCCCGGATGCAGGGAATAGTTCGATGCCATCTGGTTGAGTGAATCATAGTGGGGCTGTCCGGCAGCTAGGGCACCTGCCTCGGCTGCGTCGATATCTTCCTGATTCTGCCACAGGCCGTTGCACTCAAATCCCCAGCGTTCGCCGATAATCATCCCTACATAATATTCGGGAGTATTGCTGCCGCCGATGAAATTGGTGTCGTTGTTGAATTTGTCTATCCTGGAGACATAATCAGCAAGGGTAGCTTTGATGCTGTAGTTGAAAGGCTTGCCTCCGAGCTTGAATCCGTCCTTCCAACTAAGGAGCAATTCAAATCCACGGGTCGAAAGTTCGGCATAGTTGCCTTTGGGGGAATCGGCGCCGTAAATGGCCTGGATGGAAGGGCCGTCGGTGAACATATCCTGGGTTTTGCGGAGATAGATGTCTCCCACCAGCTGTAGCCTGTCATTGAAGAAGCCGAGGTCGAATCCGGCGTCGTATGTGGTGGAACGCTCCCAGGTGAGGTTGCCCGGAATAGGATCCGGAGACGAGGTCTTGCGGTAAATCGTACCGTCAAGCAGGCGGCTGTTTCCGAAACCGAAGGTCTCGTCGTAATAATAAGGATCAACGTTGCTGTTCCCAAGGGTTCCCCAGGATACACGGAGTTTCGCGTTTGAAAGGACGTCCTTACCTATAGGTTTGAGCCATGGTTCTTCGGTAATCCTCCAGCCTGCCGACAACGAAGGGAAGAAAGCCCAGCGTTCGTTGGAAGGGAACTTGGATGAGCCGTCATAGCGGCCGTTGAACTGCAGGAGATAGCGGTCGTCGAAACTGTAGTTGATTCTGCTGAATACGCCTACCGAACGCCATTTGCTCCACTTGTCTGTGGCCCTTTTTTTCTCGGTGCCGAAGGACAGGCTGATGCTCTCGACCTCTTCTGACAGGAGGTCGGTATTATAGGTGGTGAGAGTGCTATTGGAGCGCTGTTCGTAGTTGTATCCTATCAGGCCCTTGATGTAGTGCTTGCCGAAAGTCTTTGTGTAATCGGCGTAAATGTTCGCCGCCAGATACTTGGTGTCGCTATGGTCTTTCTGCATGGAGGAGACCAAGCCCGGTTTGGTCGACGTTTTGCCCGGAGCCACGGAGAACTCGTCGGGATAGAGGCGTATCATGCCGTTGTAATCGTCCAGCTTATAGGTAGCGTCTCCGTTGATTGTCAGGGAGTTGTCGAAGAAGGATGCGGTGAAGCCTATCGTGTTGCGGATGTAATCGTTTTCATACACGTTCTTGCTGTTGCCGTACAGGAAGCCGCCAACGGTATATGCGGCGGCTTTTGTCATGGTGCCGTCAGGGTTGTAGAAAGGCATGCAGACAGGGGCGCTGGAGTTGATTACCGCCCAGATATTGCCGGCTCCGCCGCTGGAAACGAAGGGGTTGTTGTAATGCCGGTGCCCCATCTCGAAGTTGTTGGAAAGCTTGAGCCAGGGGAATGCCTGATAGCCTACTTTCAAACGCATGTTCTGGCTGTTGCAGTCGTCGGTATTGGTCCTGGAGTCGTACAGGCCATAGTAATTGTACATGCGGCCGGACACATAATACTCGAAATCGCCGGAAGAACCGGAGACGGAGAAATTATGCGTCTGGGCGAAAGTATGTTCCTTGTAGAGCATGCCGAACCAGTCTGTACCCTCTCCGAAGTAGGCGTAATTGCCTGGGTCCACCCTGTATGAGCCGTCGCTTATGATCGTACCGAGGTTGCCGGACTCCTTTCTGAGGTTGTATTCGGAGAGCCAGTTTGTGTTGAACGGCATAATCGTGTTCATGTCGGTGGGGTTGGCGCCGTTGTAATTGTAATAGCCCAGGTAGAAGTGCTCTGCCCATGTGTAGCCGTCGGTCACATACTGAGGCTTGACCACCGGCTGGGAGATGGTGAAATTGTTGGAATAATTCACCACTATCTTGCTCTTGGACGGGTTCTTGGTGGTGATCAGCACCACACCGTAAGGAGCGCGAGAACCGTAAATGGCGGCAGATGCAGCGTCTTTGAGCACCGTGACGGAAGCTATGTCGTCCGGATTGAGGTAGGCAGGATTGCCTTCCACGCCGTCGATGAGGATGAGAGCGCTGCCTCCCTGGCCTATGGAAGTGGTACCTCGGATATTGTATTCGGCGGTACGTATGGGTTTGCCGTCTTCCAAGGAGATGTTCAGGTTGGGGATTGCACCCTCCAGCATCTGCGTTACGTTGGAATTGGGCCTGGCGGCGAAGACGTCGCTGCCGACCTGGTCTACAGCTCCTGTCAGGTCTATCTTGCGCTGGGTGCCGTAACCTACCACGACTGTCTCTTCAAGAAGGAAGGAGTCTTCCTTGAGCGTGACGTTGATTACGGACTGGCTGCCGACGGGAACTGTGTGGGAGGAGTAGCCGAATGATGAGAATTCGAGAGTCTCGTTTGCGGAGGCGCTGATGGAATAATTCCCGTCCATATCTGCGGACGTACCGCGGGATGTGCCGGAGACCATCACCACCGCACCGGGTATCGGCAGGCCGGCTTCATCCAGCACTTTGCCTGTAACGGTATGCGGGCCCTGTGCCTGCAAAACCAAGGGCAAAATTGCGCACAGGCAGGCGATGGCGAAGAAATACTTGATACGTTTCAGCATACTGCAGGGAGCTTAGAATTTAATGATCGAATAAACGGGATAGTGGTCCGAGATGAGAGTGTGACCATCGTAAGGCTGGGTTACCGTCTTGTACTCGGAGCAGGCTATGCTGCTTGTTATAAAGATGTGGTCGCAGACATAGGGTCTGTTGTCCGGAAGGTTCCAGCCGTTGTATGTATCAAGGTTGTCCGTGATTGGAGCGACGTCTCTGGTGCATACCATGGTCTTGCGGAATTCGTCGAACAACGAATCTGTAGAAAGTGTATTGCAGTCCCCCATGAATACGACCGGCAGGTTTTCCGTGTTGTACTTGGGCAATCGGTTCATAATAACGTTCATACCGGTCTTTCTCGACTGGGTGGTAAGGCCGAAATGGGTATTCATGAAGAAAAAGCTCTGACCGGTGGCGGTAATCTTCATTATCGCCCACTTTACGTACCGCGAGAAGCCATCAGAGCTGACGGACGGCACGTCAGGAGTATCGGTTAGCCAGAAATTGCCGCCGGAAACATACTCAAGAATGTCCCTCCTGTACATGAAGGCATTCTTAACGTCCTGTGTTGCAACTCCGGTATATCCGTACCGGGAAAGGCCTTCGCACATGTAGTTCCACTGGGTTTCCGTAAGTTCCTGCAAGCCAAGAATGGTGGGCTTCTGGTCAATGACCATTGCCTTGCAGGAGCCGGAACGCAGGGACCAGTGATTCCAGGCGTCAACCTCCGTGGTTTGCTGGCGGATATTAAAACTCATGACCTTGAGCTGCCCTGGCTCCAGGGTGTTTACGGGTATCGTTTCGCCGCCGGAGGGTTTTTCCTTGCCGGGGTCCACTTTCCCATTGCCGGGATCGCAAGAGACCAAGATAGCGGCAGCAATGAAGAATGAGAGCAATTGTTTCATGTTATGAATTCGTTATTAGCGTGCGTTTTGGCAAAAATATGCAGCATTGCTTGCAATCTATTGCAATATTGTCAAAATATGTTTTAATTTTGTGCAAATGTTGTTTTTGATAAACATATTGTCGGCGCTGGTCTCCAGTTCGCTCTTCTTTCAGTCCTTGCCGGTTCAGTCCACCGGCGTGAATATCCGTACCGTCTGCCAGGACACAAAAGGGAATATGTGGTTTGGGGGAAATGACGGAATCACCTGCTATGATGGAACACGCTATACTGATTTCAGATACAATTCAGGTGGCGACTCCGGCCAGGGAAAAGATCATATCTACAATCTTTACTGTGATTCACAAGGAGTGGTGTGGGCTGCACATATAACGGGTATCTCATCTTACAACGCAGCAACCGGTCTTTTTCAGGCCTACGACTGTCCCGAAGGTGTTGCCCGCGAGTTCCTGGAGCTGCCGGACGGTCGCTTCCTCGTGTCGTTTGACTATAAACTATGGCTGTTCGACAGGAATGACGGCAGCTTCTCGAGGGATGGACTGCCGGATATCCTGGCGGATCTTTCAGTGACAGAGCTCTATCTCGCCGAAGATGATTATATTATTCTTGGAAGCAGGGACGGCCGTATTGTTTCGGTTTCTCCCAATCTTTCTGATGTACACGAAATCACTCTGGATGTCGGGCACTCCCAGATCAATTGCGTCCTGAAGGATAATCCTTTCCGCCTGTTCATAGGCACGGAAGGCAATGGACTGTGGGAGCTATCCCTCTCGGGGGGCAAGCCCCGCCACTACGATCTGAACTTTGTAAGGGCGTTATGCAAAGATGAAGACGGCACTCTGTGGATCGGCACTAAAAACGGTCTTGCCATTTTGCGGGACGGGAAGCTGGAGGAGTATCACCATGACTACTACGATATCGGCAGTATTTCCCACGACAGCGTGCACAATATTTTCCGGGACTCTCAGGGTACTATGTGGCTCGGAACGTTCTATGGAGGCGTCTGCTACTGCACATCACATCCTATAGTCTTCAAAGGAATCTTTTCCCGTCCCGGAGAGAAATCTCTTAACGGCAATATCATAAGCGACATAGTGGAAGATCCCGACGGATCAATGTGGATTGGGACCAATTCGGGAAGTCTCAACCATTTGCTTAAGGACGGCAGCGTTCAGCATATCAAGGGGCTGGGCGATTCCTGGTCGGACCAGCCCGATATCAAGTCTATCTGTTTCAGTAAAAAAACAGGCATATTATATATAGGAGCAGATAAAGGTGACGTTCTTGTTATTCGTCCTGGGAGCAAGCGTCTTACGTCGCTTTCTTCACGCCTGCGCAATGGCTCGTATGCCATTGAAGACGGCGGCGACGGCATCATTTATATAGGGACTCCAGACGGCCTTTACAAATATGACGAGCGGGCATCTGAATTGACGTCGCTCCAACTGGCAGGTGTCGTATCCAATATCACTGCGCTTAAAATGGTTGGCGACAGCACATTATGGATCGGGCAGAAGTTTGGGGCAATTGCCGTTGACGTTAAAAAGGGCGTCGAAATCAGCCTGCCGGACAAGCTCTCGAGTATCCGTTATGTCGAGGATTTCCTGGAAGACACTTCCGGGCGTCTTTGGATCAGTTCCAGCGACGGCCTTTACTGCTACCACAATGAAGAGGTGCGGTCTTTCTCAGTTCAGGACGGGCTTCCCGACAACGTAGTGCACGGAGTAGAGGAAGATGCCTCCGGGCGTCTTTGGATCAGCACCAATAAAGGATTGTGCCGCATGGACCCTGGCAATGAAGAGAAATGGATATTTACCGTCGCTGACGGACTTCCGGGAGACAGGTTCACTTCATACGCCCACTGCCGCACGAAGGGTGGGGAGATGTATTTCGGCGGCCTCTCCTGGATCGTACATTTCAACCCGGCAGACGTGAACACCTCATACGAAGGGGTGCGCCCTGTCCTGTCAAGAATAGAGGTCAACGGTCGTTGGCATCTTCTTGACGAAGGTCCAATCGACCTCAAGCCCGGCGACCGCGACATCAGCCTTATGTTTTCCGCGCCCGATTACCTGTCCGGGCAGAACGGACACTTTTATTATACCTTGAAAAGCGACAGGATCAAGGATGTATGGCACGAGTCAGGAGCGGACAGGATAGCGTCCTACCACGGTCTCGCATATGGCAAATACACTTTCCTTCTGAATTACCGTAACAGTGCCGGAATTCTCAATCCCGAGGACCTTCAGTTTGATTTTACCATCCCGCCATTTTGGTACGAAACGCTGGCTGTGCGGATTGTGATTATTTTTGTGCTCCTTCTGGCGTTCGTGGCTTTCTTTATGCAAATCCTGGCGCGCAAGCAAGCCGAATACCAGTCGGAGATGGAGAAGGTGCGCAATGAGTTGCTCAACGAATTCTCGCTGGAGTTCGTGCGTATCGGCGCTAATAAATCCGACACGGAAGAGACCAGCGTCGCGAAGGTGTTCTATAAAGGAGACGAAGACTTTATGCGCAAAGCCATGCAGGTGGTCAAGAAGAATCTCGACAACTCGAGTTTTTCGGTTGAAGCATTGGCGGCGGAAATGAATATGAGCCGCAGCAACCTCCACATCCGCTCAAAGGCTTTGTTTGGCGTATCGGCGCACGAATTCATCAAAACAGTCCGGTTCAACGAAGCCTGCCGCCTGCTCCTGGAGAAAAAGCATTCCGTAGCTGAGATAGGATATATGGTAGGCTTCGCAACCCCATCCTATTTCGCCTCCGCCTTCCACAAGTTCCTCGGGTGCACACCCACCGAATACGTCAGGCAGAACGCTCCGCAGGCATAGGTTTTGAGCTGCAGGCGAAATATTCATATATATATTTTTTGAATTGTTATATATATTTACTAACTTTGGCGATGTATGGAAACAGTTCAAAGAAAACTGATAGACCTCAGGGGCCCCGTAGTGAGGGCAATCAGCATCAAGGCAAGGGCCAAGTCATTGTCCTTCAAGAGATATGTCGAGCAACTCATAGAAGAAGACGCGGCCAGAGACAATAGCCTTTCCCTTATACCGGAGGAGGTCACAGACCCCGTCCTTCTGGGACTGGTAGGCATTGCCGCCGGCCAGTCTCCTGCTAGCGAGCATGCAGATGACAGGCTGGATTACATCCTGTCAAAACTGCACGACTGATGAAAGCGTTTCTGGACTCCAACATTTTCCTCAATCCGCTATTGGCAGAAAGTGAGTGCCACGACTGCCTGCGTGTGTTGGACGGATGGCGCAAGAGTGGCAGGATCGATGAAGTGGTAACAAGCTACCTTTCCATGGC
>JAEEGL011293956.1_pt1 | contig 11495 bp, 8 predicted proteins | sample 9134231 | NCBI WGS metagenome assembly JAEEGL01 (sample SAMN16246548, study PRJNA631951) | gut metagenome | biome: gut microbiome; feature: rumen; material: fiber-attached | host: Bos | place: Iran: Karaj | collected 2018-10
ACGAAAGGGACGAAAGGGACGAAAGGGAGTATGTCTGATTTGTTGCTTTCTCCCTTGGAATAGTAGCAGCCTTTTCATGGTTATTTGTGTTTTGCCGCCTCTTCATTGCTTTTCGCTCTTCTGTCGCTTTCAGCCGCTTTCAGCGCTTCCGTCGCTTCAGTCGCTTCAGTCGCTTTTGGCGATGAAAGGCCACTGCAACGGTGAAAATGCAGAATGTCTGTTTGACAACGGAAAAACAGTAATTACAGTATCTTTTGACATTTCAGAACCGCCCCTGATAGGGGACTTTACAATCCAAAAGGAGATATGACAACAAAAATCTAGAACGGCGTTTTCTCTTCTGACATAGCCAGTGGCAGTAGCCATTGGAGTTTGTGCTTTGTGATCTGCCGAAATTAGGACCTTCAACAAATCATACAAACGCACACGGTGGGGCGCTCCCATGGGCGTCTCTTTCCGTGCGTTTGTATGGGTCGTCCTAAACCTCGGCAGATCACGGATTGAGACGCCCTCTTTTTATATAATCTGTAAGCCAATTTTCTAAAGCGACTTGACTACAGGATGAAAAACTTTTGGCTACATTCAGCAAATATATAATCAAAATCAAAAGTAGAGTAAAAATGGATCAAAAAACGCAAGAATCAAATAATGAAAAATTATTGAAGAATTGCATTGTATCTATGGCAATTGAGTTTTGGAGGATGTCAAAATTACTTGAACATCTAATTCCACAGCTTGATATAAAAACTCAAAGTAAATATATAAGTAAAGTCAGTTGGTTTGTCAAGAAAACTAATGAATCTCTTCAGGCTGTTGGATATCATATTGAAAATTATGAAAATCACTCATATGATCCAGGAATTCCAGCCACACCAATAAATTTGGATGAGTTTAATGACAATGATGATTTATATGTTAATCAGATGCTAGAACCTGTGATTATGGATAATGAAGGTAATGTAATATTTTCGGGAACGATTTCTTTAGGGAGAATAAAAGAATGAAAAACTTTGTTGGTATTGATCTAGGTACAACAAATAGCGCTATTTGTAACTATGATGGTTCTAATCTGCAAGTCCTGAAAAGTCCTGAACAAAACGATGTTACACCATCTGCAATTTTTATTGATCGCAGAGGTAATAAATACATTGGAAAAAGAGCCTATGATGCAGCTCCTGGGAATCCAGATAATGCAGCTCTTCTATTTAAACGATTTATGGGAAGCAGTACTAATATCCATTTCCAGTCCATCAAGGAAGCCAAAACTCCAGAAGAATGTTCTGCTGAAGTACTTAAAGTACTATTTGGTTATTTACCTGAAGAAATTCGTAAAGATTCTGATATAGGTACTGTTATTACTGTTCCTGCTGCATTTAACCAAATGCAGAAGGATGCTACAGTTCAAGCCGCGCACATGGCTGGTATTGGCAAAGTTGCATTAATGCAGGAACCTGTTGCTGCTGTTATGAGCGTAATGCGGACACGAAAGACTGATGGAATATTCATAATTTATGATTTTGGAGGAGGTACATTAGATGTTGCTGTGGCTGAAAGCTTAAATGGACGAGTAAATCTTTTGGCTAATGGTGGAATTCAAATGTGCGGAGGTAGAGATATAGACAGGGCCATTTTTGACAATATTGTCAAACCATGGCTTACTAATCAATTTGACCTTCCTGATAATTTTATGGCTAATTCCCAGTATAAACGTCTTATACGTTTTGCTAATTGGGCAGTTGAACGTGCAAAAATTGAATTGTCAGCAAGAGAGGAAGCCAAAATATCATTGGACGAAACAATTGTTTCAACAAAAGATCAATCAGGGGAAGAAATATATTTGGATATTATTCTGTCGAGAGAGCAAATGAATCCTTTGCTTGAAGAAAAGATAATGGACTCTGTTACAGCAGTAAGAGAAACACTTGATAAAGCTGGTTTGAAATCTGAAGATATTGAAAAAATCGTATTCATCGGTGGCCCCACAAATTATAAACCATTACGTGACCGAGTCTGTAATGAACTGGGCATTGCGGGTAGTGTGGATGTAAATCCCATGACGGCTGTTGCCGAGGGAGCTGCTTTATTTGCAGAATCAATTGATTGGTCAACAGAAGACAATTCTCGAAAGAGTTCAAAAGGGAAAATTGAGGCAAGTAAACAATTAAACCTAAAATTTGCTTATATTGCAAGAACTCCAGATTTCAAAGCCAGAATTGTAGCACAATTATCAGGAGATGTTCCTTCTGGAACGGAGTTTCAAATTGATTGCATTGATTCAGGTTGGACCTCAGGACGAATAAAACTTGAAAATGGGGCTTCAATTAATTTGTCATTGACAAAAAATGGTGATAATAATTTCAGAATATTTGTATTTGATCCACAAGGTGGCATTATAAAATTGTCAGAGGATAAAATCACCATCACGAGAACGGCTGCAACTGTTGATGCAATTCCTGCTTCTCATTCCATTGGCATTGCAGTAAGAGAAAAATCAGGGGGAGCCCAGACGATGGAATGGCTTGTTCGTGCAGGTGACTCTTTACCTCAAAAAGGAAAACTTACTTTTAAGGCGGCTGAAACATTAAAGGCTGGAAGTCTTTCTTCTCTGAATTTTAATATCTGGGAAGGTGAAATCCTTGAGCCAGTAACAGATAATCGACCCATTGGAACACTGAAAATCAAGGGAACTGATTTTGATGAAGGCGTTATATCAGCCGGAACCGAACTTATATGTGAATATGAAATGCTTGATTCTGGAGCAATCAATCTTGAGGTGTCTATTCCTAGTATCGGTGCATCTTTCCCATCAAATCATAATTTTTATTCACGTCAAGAAGGTCAGATTGATTTTTCTTCGGCTGAGGCTCTAATTCAGGATGATTATAATAATCTAGAATATCGCATTGATGAAATTGAAGAAAAGGGTATAAATGATGATAAAATACATCAGGTAAAAGAGAAACTTTTACATGCAAAAAAACTTACTGATAATAATATTGATATAGAAAAAACACAAGAAGCTCAAGAAAAATTACTTGAAGCCAAGAAAATATTATATAAGATTCGTTGTGAACATCTAGCAGAGATTCGCCAGATAGATTTAGATTCATGCTGTGATTTTTTTGTAAATGAAATAAAAGAATTCGCTAAGTCTTCAGAAATTGAATCTTTTGAAGCGTTACGACGAACTGCACAACGCTCTATTGATCGAAATTCAAATGATTTTGAAGGATTATTAGATGAAATAAAGAGATTAAATTTCCATATCCTATGGCGTCAAGATAGTTTTGTCATAGAAGCATTTAATTATGCTGTTAAAAATCCACATATGTATTCAGATCAAAATCAATATAATCAGCTAATTGCAGAAGGGAAAAAATATCTTCAAAGTGATAATATTAGTAAACTAAGGGAGATTTATGGGCGACTTATCTCCCTAAAAATTTATTCAAATGATAACTTCATGGATGAAGTCAACATTCTACGAGGATAGTTATGGATGCTTTATGGTTTCCAATTAATTATGAATTAATTTCAGGAATATTTTTACAGAAAATAGAATATTCTGATGAAGACTGGCAAATAATATTATGTAAATCAAAATTACATATATTAGTGGCAAATGTCAAACTTTTTAATTATTGGAATACTTTAAATATACTTTCAGATGATTCATGGCAACATATATCCTTTGCAGGACAAGATTATTATCTTTTAATATCTGGTGATCATTTACAACTTTCACCTATAAACACAAATCATAATACTATCACGCTAAATGATGGTATTTCTTTTGCAATAGCTCTTAGAGAAACAAGAAAAATTATTCCATCTATCTCTCTTGAAAAATCTATTTTTGTTGAACGTTATTCCAGACTTCTACCGATTCCCAATGATGATATTCTGAATGATAATAGAGATGATGAAATTTTAGGTCAATGGCTTACATGTGGAGTGAAAATTTCAGCGTTTTCAACAAGGCGAATCTTACAAGTAATTCCTTATATGACAGAAAATGAATTACAACATGTCATTAAAGAGGCTGACCTAACTCTATCTAGTAACAATTCTGGAATAGTTCGTGAATCTCCAACAAAACAAAAATCAAAATTTTTTACTCTGCCAGGACGAATACAACTTGAAACATTTTTCAGAGAACATATTATTGATATAATTGAAAATGCTGATGAATACAAAAATATGGGAATTGAATTTCCGTCAGCATTTATATTACAAGGACCTCCTGGATGTGGAAAAACTTACGCAGTTGAACAATTGCTTGCTTACCTTGATTGGCCGAGCTATCATTTAGACTCTGGAACAGTTGGAAGTCCTTATATTCATGAAACAAGTAAAAAAGTATCTGAATTATTTGATAAAGCAATTGAAAATTCACCATCAGTTTTAGTTATTGATGAAATGGAATCATTTCTAACAAGTCGTTTCAATACAAATATGTCGGCAGGTCACCATATAGAAGAAGTGGCAGAGTTTTTAAGAAAAATTCCAGATGCCGTTAAGCATCATGTTTTAGTTGTTGGCATGACAAACATGATTGATTCAATTGATCCAGCTATTTTACGACGTGGTCGATTTGATTATATTATTGAGGTTGGAATGCCAAGTTCGGAAGAAATATCCCAAGTAATACGACATTCTCTTGAAAAGATACCACATGAGGATTCTATAGATATTGATGAATTAAGCAAAAAACTTCAAGGCCATCCTATGTCTGATGTTTCTTTCTGTATAAAAGAGGCAGCCCGCTTAACAGCACATGCTCATGAAAAATACATAACTCAAAGCACAATATTTCAGATTGCAGATAATATTATCAATACTCAAAATTTAAAGATGATAAATAAACGATCAATAGGTTTTGGGAAATAATAATAATATAGTGTTGAAGAGAATAACAATGGAATTTAATGATAATCCATTTTTTATTTTAAATGTCTCATTTCAGGATTCCAAGGAGAAAATTCAAGACAAAGCAGAGGAAAAATCTTTGGAATTATCAGAAGAATACTGCCGAAATGCTGGGCGTATATTAATCAATCCTAAAAAACGTTTAGAAGCTGAAATTGGCTGGTTCCCAGGAGTAAGCCAACGTCTGATAGGAGAAATAACCAAAGTGCATAATCGTATAACATATAGACGAGTTTTAGCCACGGTTAATGAGATTTTGAATAGAATACCAATCTTAACATGCACAAATATCATTGCATTTTTTATGTCTCAAATAGATGAAAACACTCCAAATATAAATGACATATGTAAATTATTCCACATTTTCTTTCAACTTGTAAACAAATTAGAATCTACATTAAATGAAACAGTAAAATTGATTAATTTTGAAAGAACTTCATCAGGATTTGCAAAAATACAACAAGATGAGTATTTTCAAGAAATAATTAACAATCAAATACAATTATATTGTAAAATAGCAAATAAATTATTAAAGTCTCTTGATTTTAAATATCGTGTTAATGTCATAACTACAATTGTTACAAATGAAACATCAAATGGTAATATAGTTTGTGAATCAGTGATATTTGAAAACCTTGTAAAAGAATATGAATTTGAAAGTGAAGTTATTTCTTCTTTGGATAATAAAGAAGATAATATTAATAAAACCATAGATTTTGTATCTATGTTTCTAAAAACAAACAGGTCAGACGATGATATTTTCTATATTTTACAAGAATTAAAACGACTTGTGATTGAATGGGATAAAATAGCACAACCAATACAACTATTTTATCGTAGCCAGGGCGTGGAACATAAAAGAAGTAGTGATTTATTCAATAAATTACGACATATCTCTATAGATGCATATAATAAACATAACAAGGTTAAAGTTTCACAGCAACTTACAGAATTACAAAAACAAGTATTTGCTGAGTCAAGAGATGCATCTGATCAAATTTCTAAAGATGAAAAAAGTATAAATGAAATTATACATAATAAACAATCTGGCTTAATTATTGATGAAAAATTTAAAAAGAAAATAGAATATTATAATGAATGGGGGCTTTTATTTAAAAAATCCGTAAAGATTTCATTTGACAAAATCATTGTTAATCATAATAACATTTGTAATTTTGATGAAGCAATAGGAATAAGATGGGGATTAACAAGAAGATATACTAATGGAAGACTGAGTGACATAACATATACTGTTTCAATAGACAGATCATATTCTGTTTTGGAAATTCCTATTCAAGATGACAAGATGTTCAATGACGTGGTTGATCGCTTAATAAAAACTGTTGGAGTAAAGATTCTCACAAATTACCTAGAATTATTAAAAAAAGGAAAATATATAATAATAGATGGACTTAAAATTTTTGATGATGGAATGGAATTAAGAAAAAGCAAATTTCTATTTATGTCTGAAGTTGTACGTGTTCCTTGGAATAATATATATTCATGCTATTCAAAAAATGGCAGTTTTATTATCGAAGGTACAGAAGAAAACGTTGCAGCTTCTTTTGCGTACCAAGAAGTATTCAACACACATATTCTTGAAATAATGCTCAATACTTTAATTGAAAAAGGAGTAAATAGTATTACAAAAGCATTTTCAAATTAAAGTCTCTATTAAATGGCTTGATTATTTTCAAATATATTATATTTTAATACTTTATATTTTATAATAAAAGAGCAAAATGCCACATTAATGTGTTGAAGATGTCTAGATAACAAAACACAAACAGTCAGAGAATCATGAACAATCCCAATCCATTATACGGCGCGTTAGGCGGCGATTTCGTCGGTTCCATTTATGAAAGGAACAACATCAAAACAAAGGACTTCCCTTTGATTGACAGTCGGTGCAAACTCACGGACGACTCCATCCTGACGATGGCGACGGCGGATGCCATCTGCTCGAAGATGGATTATGCCATCTGCTATCATCGATGGGGCAATCGACATCCGCATCGTGGTTATGGCGGAAGTTTCCGGAAATGGCTGGCAACACCTGAAAAGGATTTGGCGCCATACGGCAGTTGGGGGAACGGTTCGGCCATGCGGGTGAGCCCTGTCGGATTCGCTTTCAAGACGGTTGACGACGTTCTGGATGCGGCGGAGGCATCCGCCTCCGCAACGCATAATCATGAAGAAGGGATACGCGGCGCGCAGGCGACGGCTTTGGCGGTCTTTCTGGCGACGCAAGGGCAGGGCAAGGATGACATCAAAAAGGAGATCGAATTTCGGTTCGGCTACAATCTGGACATCAGTCTCGATTCCATCCGCCCGACGTACAGCTTCGATGTCTCCTGCCAGGGAACGGTTCCTGTCGCCATTCGCGCGTTTCTCGAGTCGAGTTCTTATGAGGACGCCATTCGGAACGCGGTCAGTGTCGGCGGCGACAGCGACACGATCGCCGCCATCACGGGCGGCATCGCGGTTGCGCACTACAAGGAGATGCCGGACAAACTGGTGTCGGCCATTGAAGACAGTCTGACGCCCGACATGGAGGATGTCTGCAAACGGTTTGCCAAAGAGCATGGTCTTTGAGCCGTTACCATTTGCACACGCGTTATGCATGCAATGGCATGGCATCCAAAATTATTGGCGTTTAATCAAGAAGAAGGAGGAATATGGAAAACGAAGATCTGGTGTTATGCGTTCCATGCAAGAAACTTCCGGAAGAATGGCTTCAGAAGAAGGTCTGTCTGCCAATGGATGTGGCGTCGGTGAAAAAAGCACTGCCGCTGGAAAAATGCCAGTTCAAGCCGATGGAAAAATTGATTCATAATCCTTCCGTGAAACGGATAAGAGCGTATATCATGGTTTATGATTTGGAAGGCAGGCTTCTGTCGTATGTCTGCCAGGGGATTGACCAGCGGGATTCGCCGTTGTGGACGGTGGGAGTCGGATGCGACATCACGAAACAGGATATCGGTGATGACGGGGACGTCTTCGAGGGAATCATCCGGGGAGTCAAACGGTTCTGTGCTGAAGCGCTGGGGGATGAATGCGCCGAATTGAGTTTCAAGGGGGTGGTTCATGACGCCAATATGATCACGAAATACAGGCGCGATGATGATTCATGCTATATGAACGTGTGGAAAGATTACGAGCCAAGGCAGACGCCATTGGAAATCGTGTTCACGGTTCACCTGACGAAAGAAAGCGCCAAGGAGATTGACTTGGGGCTAGATTGTGGTATAAGAACTTACTATTTCAGTCAGGAAATCACATCATTGCTGCATGCGGAAAGGCGTTCGAAACTGGCTCTGCAGCTTATTGGAATCAAGGAGTGGAAAAAGGACGGGAAGAAAACGGCGGTCGAAGACGTTTATCATTCGAATTCAAATTCCTGGTTCACCAAAGGGCCTGATGATGTGATGGTTATCCCCGAGGAAGAGTTTAAATATCAATTTGAAGTCTCCTATACATCATTTGGCAAAATTCACATCCAGCAGGGCGTTCCGTTCTACAGGGCCAGGTTATGGCATGAACGCGGGCATAATCTGCAGTTCGAGGCAAGGGGGATTTGCCATTTGGGCCAAAGGACGGCTGTGGAGGAGCTGTTTGCCGATGAAGTCGCCATTCTGGCAGTCGGGATGTCCAACTATACAGACTTATTGCTCTACTTCATCGCTTTCCGCCCGTATAATGGATGCGAAACCACGTTAGATAGGAAACGTGCCTGGAATGCCGCGAAGCATGATCCGGAGCTGTTTGTGAAGAAACTCAACACGCTGGCTGAAAGGACGATCGTGAAAATGTCGCGCGGGACCATGCATGAGAAGGAGTTGAAGAGCTTTGTGGCCGACGTCGCCGCGGGGAGGAGGACAATGACCGACTTGTATACGACGGTGAAAGGCATGAAAAAGGAGCTCAACCCCAAGGATTGGAAAAGGAACATCCATTACATGCGGGAGCTGGCTGTGCTCAAGGGGCCTTATGAGAAGGAGATATCGAAAAGCTGAAATCAATCCGATGGCCTTGAGAAAACGTGGGAAAAAGAATGGTTGGATTCATCGCCATCATGACTGAATACATAAATGAAATCTTCTCAATAAAGAAGAGATATTATTCGTTATATTTTTAGAAAAATTAGAAAAGAGCATCATTTATCAAGATTTGCTAATGATGTCAATAGGACTCGTTAGGATATCATCAACAAACAAATCATATTATGGAAAAAACAAATCTGGCCCGATGGTTGTCTGAATTTCAGAAAGCATTTGATTCAGGGGATATATCCACTTTACATACACTGCGTGTGGAAATCTATCAGGAGACGATTGCCATCGTCAAACATGGTAGCTATATGGTTGGAGATGCTTGCGTTGAACTGCCTGATCCGGCCTCCATGATGGCGCAATCCGTTTTGTATCATGATCCAGGCGTTGTGGATGTTCCAAAGCAGGCGTTGCCAACCATCATTGAAGTAGTGGACAGCGATTCATTACTGGCAGGAAAGGCACTGCTGGCGGAAGGATATCATCCCGCTGTGTTGAATTTCGCCAATCGTCAAACCGCTGGCGGCGGCGTCATGCATGGTTCCGGGGCGCAAGAGGAAAACATTTTCCGCAGAAGCAATCTCTTCATGTCCTTGTACCAGTACCACTTCCATGGGATTGACTTAGGCATCAGGCAGTCATTGGAGCAATATCCAATGGACCGCAATACCGGCGGTGCGTATTCGCCCGATGTGGCGGTTTTCCGGGGGCTTGAAACGGATGGCTATCCGTTGTTGGAGCAACCCTATCATCTTGGCATCGTGACAGTTGCAGCAATGAATAGACCGGAGCTGAAGAATGCTTACCGAATTGCCGACCACTTGGTGGAGCCGATCCGGCAGAAGATCCGCACGATATTCCGCATTGCGCTGAAGCATGGGCATGACGCCATCGTGCTGGGGGCATGGGGCTGTGGTGCTTTCAAGAATCCGCCTCAGCATATCGCCAAACTGTTCCATGAAGTCCTTGAAGAAGAGGAGTTTGTTAATCGTTTCAAGAAAGTCGTTTTCGCTATTGTCGACCGCAGGAACATCGATATCCGTGAAGGAAAGATCGGTAATATGATTCCATTTCAGGAGGAGTTTGCAGCATCCAGTCGAAAAACATCTAAAATCAATCAAAATGATGCTTCAGTTCGGTTTGAACGAATGAAGGGGATGTTCTGGGGGCTGGTGGTCGGCGACTGCCTCGGTTCGCCGATTCAGTTCACGCAGAAGGATAGCCATCCGTATATTACGGAAATGGTTGCCTGCCATACGTTCCGTACGCCTCCTGGATATTGGACGGATGATTCGTCAATGGCGTTTTGCGTGGCGGAGAGCGTTGTCCGTCTGCATCGGTATTCGCTTGAAGACATTGCGCATAACTTTGTCCGCTGGTATCGTGAAGGTTTCTGCTCAAGTCTTGATTGTGCGTTCGATGTCGGGGGGGCCACCATTGCAGGAATACATGGAATTGAGCGTGGCAGTCTGAAGAATGGCGAAGAAAGTTCGCAGGGGAACGGTAGCATCATGCGGTTCGCGCCATCCTATATTCTAAACTACGCTAACGTTGACCATTCTATCCTTCACGAAATCAGTGACTTGACACATGACAGCAGAAAAGTCCGCGAAACAATCGACTTGATGACGGAAATCTGCGATGAACATCTTGTGGGGCAGCGCACAAACGTCAAATCCCTTTACAAGACGCGGACTGAGGTTAATAATTCAGGATGGGCTGTTTCGACATTGCAAGCGGCCCTATGGGCTTTTGAAACAAGCAAGACGTTTGAAGAGGGACTGATAGCCGCCGTCAATCTCGGTGGCGATGCTGATTCAATTGGAGCAGTTTATGGACAGATAGCCGGGGCGTATTACGGTTTCGATGCCATCCCGAAAAGATGGGTTAACGCCGTAAAAGACATGGAAAAAGTCAATCAACTCATTGAAGATTTCATTAACGTTACTTTTAGTTTGTAGGGAGCGAAGACTGGAGACATTAGACGGTAGGAGAAAAAGGAAAATCTTCTTTTTCATAAAAACAAGAAAAAGAACAATTGTAGTAAGAAAGTTCTGAAGCGGCCAAGACCCACAGCCAAATGGTCAATTCGGTCTTCTAGTCTGGCCGTCTGACATCTTTTGCACGTCTCAAGTCTCTCGTCTCTCGTCAAAACTGAGAAATGGCGAAGCCATTACGCTGCCCAATAGGTAAGATTGAATTGAGACGCGAGATGTGAGACGTGCGAATACGGGAGACATTAGACGGTAGTAGCAGAAGAAAAATCTTCTTTTCAGAAAAACAAGAAAATGAACGATAGCAGTACAATACATCTCAAGCCGTCAATCGGCCATGACAGCGGCACGCTTCTCCTGAAGCATTTCACGCAAGGACTTCAAATATTCAATATCAATACCCAACAAATCCATGATTGGATTGTCATTGTAATGTCGAGCCTCCAATTTTTCCAGAAATTCAAGATCTCTTTCCTGTTTCGCTTCCTCTTTCGCTTCCTGTTTCAAAAACTCCGAATAG
>JAEEGL011332334.1_pt1 | contig 11495 bp, 14 predicted proteins | sample 9134231 | NCBI WGS metagenome assembly JAEEGL01 (sample SAMN16246548, study PRJNA631951) | gut metagenome | biome: gut microbiome; feature: rumen; material: fiber-attached | host: Bos | place: Iran: Karaj | collected 2018-10
GGTGGTCACGAAAGTGATCTCGACACCGTGGATGCGCGGGTTCTTGTCGATCTCGATTTCGGGGAAGATGATCTGCTCCTTGATACCGAGGGTGTAGTTGCCCTGGCCGTCGAGTTTCTCGGAAATACCGTTGAAGTCGCGGATACGGGGGAGGGCTACACGGATGAGCCTCTCAAGGAACTCGTACATCTTGACGTTGCGAAGGGTTACCTTCACTCCGATGGGCATGCCCTTACGGAGCTTGAAGTTGGAGATATCCTTGCGGGAGGAGGTGATGACGGCTTTCTGTCCTACGATCGTGGAAAGCTCGGCGGCTGCCTCTTCGACCATCTTCTTGTCCTGGGTGCCGTCGCCGACGCCTTCGTTGATGGTGATCTTAACGAGGCGGGGAGCCTGCATCACGGTGGTGTAAGAGAACTGCTTTACGAGAGCGGGAACGATCTCTTCCTTATAGACCTTCTTAAGGGAAGGCACATATCCTGCCGGCAGAGCCTGTGCCTCGGCGGGTTTGTTGCTTTTCTTTGCCATAATTACTTGATCTCCTCTCCGGATTTTTTAGAATAACGAATCTTCTTGCCGTCCTCGAACCTGTAACCGACTTTCACCGGCTTGGAGGTGGTGGGGTCGAGCAGCTGGACGTTGGAAATATGGATTCCGGCTTCCTGCTTGATGATGCCGCCCTGAGGATACTTGGCATTGGGCTTGGTGTGCTTTGAAATCATATTGACTCCTTCAACCACCACGCGGTCCTTGTCGCGGATAACCTCGAGGACCTTTCCGGTCTTACCTTTGTCGTTTCCGGCGTTAACGTAAACGGTGTCGCCTTTCTTTATGTGTAACTTTTTCATAATTGCTTATTATTAAAGGACTTCCGGTGCCAGAGAAACGATTTTCATATAATTCTCACGGAGCTCCCTGGCCACGGGGCCGAAGATACGGGTTCCGCGGAGTTCGCCGGCCGCGTTCAGGAGAACGCAAGCATTCTCGTCGAAACGGATGTAAGATCCGTCTGCGCGGCGGATTTCTTTCTTGGTGCGCACCACGACAGCCCTGGTCACGGTGCCTTTCTTCACGTCACCGCCGGAAATGGCGCTTTTGACGGTCACTACGATAGTGTCGCCGACAGTCGCATAACGATGGTATGTACCGCCAAGCACGCGGATGCAGAGAACTTCCTTTGCACCGCTGTTGTCAGCTACCTGTAAACGTGTTTCCTGCTGTATCATACTATTTGACTTTTTCTACGATTTCAACTAATCTCCAGTTCTTGGTCTTACTCAGGGGACGGGTTTCCATGATGCGGACGATATCGCCCTCGCTGCACTCGTTCTTTTCGTCCTGAGCGACGAACTTCGTGGTCTTCTTTACGAATTTTCCGTACTTGGGATGTTTCTCCTGTATTTCAACGGAAACGATGATGGTCTTGTCATTCTTGTTGCTGACCACCACTCCTACTCTTTCCTTACGAAGATTTCTTTCCATAAAGCTTAATTTTTACTGAGCGTTTTCTTTCTCGGCAAGGATAGTGATCATACGGGCAATATCCTGACGGGTCTTCCTGAATTTGGACGTATCCTCCAACGGAGAGATAGCGTGATTGAGCTTCATTGTGTCGAGGTTGTTCTTCTCGACGGCGATACGGTCGCGGAGATCCGCAATCGACATTTCGCGTACTTCAGATACTTTCATTTCTGTCTCCTCCATTGATTTTATTCTTCGACATAATCCCTGCGGACCACGAACTTGGTGGCGACGGGGAGTTTGTTGGCGGCAAGACGCATTGCCTCCTTGGCGATGGTGAGGGATACACCCTCCGCCTCAAAGAGGATACGGCCGGGGGTGACGGGGGCCACGAAGCCCTGAGGGTCGCCCTTACCTTTACCCATACGGGTATCGAGAGGCTTCTTGGTGAAAGGCTTGACAGGGAATATGCGGATCCATACCTGGCCTTCACGGTTCATGTGACGGGACATCGCCTGACGTGCCGCCTCTATCTGCTGTGCAGTAAGCCAACAATTCTCAAGGGTCTTGAGTCCGAAGGAACCGAAAGCGAGCTGGTTGCCCCTGCCGGAGTTGCCCTTCATGCGGTTCTTCTGTTCCCTTCTAAACTTTGTTCTCTTAGGTTGTAACATTGCTGTATTACTTTAAAAAATTTCCTTATTTCCCTAACTCATTGAGGCTCAGCTGGTTGGGCATACTTCGCCCCAATTTTGGGATTGCAAAGTTACAAAATTTTCTTGGAAAACAAATCTTTTTTCAATTTTTTTTCATCATTTTCGACCGGCAATCTTAACACCTAACAAATGTAAAATCACCGACTTACGCAATTTGTTGAAAAATTTTTCATTACTTTTTCGACCGGACGTATGAAGGGTTTAGGCAAGGCATGACAAAAGACCCTCCGCATTCACCCGCAAGGGCGGCGGAGGGTCCGTAAGAGACAGGCAGTACGTTACTTCCTGGGCAGGCAGTAAGTTCCCTTCAGCACCGGTTTCCTGGAATGGGGAGAAGTGGGGCCGTTCAGGACGGAACGGTAATAGCGGTCCTTGTCCAGCTCGGAAGTGGTCTTCGTCTGGGTGGAGGAGCTTTGCATCATAGCCTGCATCATCATCAGGCTGTAGTAGTTGCTGTATCCGCCGTAACCGCCGTAACCGTAGCCGCCATAGCCATAGCCGTAGCCGCCGTAACCGTAGCCTCCATAACCGCCGTACCCGCCGTATCCGCCTCCGTAAAGGCTGTTGTAATACTGGGCGTACATCAGGTTGCGGTAATACTCGTTCTCGGCCGAATTGCCGCTGGCCACCGCGATGGTCTCGGTATGGACGTTGAGGAACCAGACGTCGTAATTATGGATCGTGGACAGGTCCTCGAGCCTCAGTATTTCCTGCAGGTGGTGAGTGACGTCAGGAGCGTACTCCAGGTTGGAACGGTCGATGTTTCCCTGATTCTCGGTAGAAGTGCCGGAGTCGGTAAGGGCGGCGAAAGTATATGACTTAGCGCCATCCTCGTCCTCTTTCTCGATACGGGACGTCGGGGACAGGATCGACGGATACTGGTCGAACAATGTGTAATCCGAGGGAGCCTCGAACGGGAACTCGATGGTAGCCTTGCTGATGATGGCCCTCTGGGGGTCTCCGTGAGCGGAAATCTCGGCGAGGAGCTTCTCCCTCATTTCCGAAGCCGATACTACGGGCTTCAGGCCGCCGCCGCCTTCGATATAGATTTCATCTCCGGCCGAGCCGGTCCAGTCCTTCGTCTCGTGTCCTGTGTGGTTGAATGCATACTGGTAAAACTTCTGGTTGTCAGCCAGATACTTCACCTCGTCATAGAAAGTGGGCTCGCCCGGGATGAACAGGAAGGATGTGTCTTTCCGGACCCCGTCGTAAACGCCGCTGAATACCAGGACGGCCTCGTTGGCGTTACGGTAGTAATTGTTGGACTCTACCGAAAGGCATGACAGCTCGAACATGTTGATCCTGCCACCGACACCATCCGGCGGATCGCATTCGAGGACGATGCCGGGGAACTTGGGAGAATAATTCGTAATGGTATCCAAGTCCTCCTGGACGATTTTCAGATAACGCTCGCCGAACTCCTTGGTGAACTCTATCTTGAGGGAGTCGCGCCCGTTGATCACAGGGACTCCCCTGCTTATCCTTACCCGCTCGTAGGGGATTTCGGAATTGGTGTCCGTCTTCGTGTAGTCGATCGGCTCGCTGAGGGCGTAGACGTTGAGATTCTGGAGGATATTGGTCTGGGATGCGTCTGCGACCGAAATCGTATCCAGCGCCATATGGAGATAGAACCTCTTGAAAACCGGATCCTTGCCGAAATCCAGTGTATCCAGGGCCGGGACCAGCGAGAATGCGCTTTCACGGGTAGTAAGGCCGAAAAGGTCATCACGGATAGCGCCCACGGTTATGCGGGTGCTGGAAAAGCCGGACAGGCCGTCCACCATCCTCAGGCCGATCTCTTCAAGGGGAATCTCGAATGTCAGCACATCATACTGCTGGGTCACCGGCAGCATATCGCTGCCAAGTTCCCTGTTTACCTTCACGCAGGAGGCAAGACAGAGAGCCGATAGCACGGCTGTGAGGACCGCCGCCTTTTTGAAAAAAATAACCATCTGCTGCTACAAGCTGTCGTAAAAAGCGTTATAAGCGTCAACATAGGTGCCGTCCGCAAATGACGCTTCGTCGTAAGGGAGCACCTTGGTTCCGAGGGTCCCGCAATAGGCGGCAAGGGACGGGTCGACGTCGCCGCTGCCGAGGATGACACCGTCGGAGTACCGGGCTGCATTCCGAGCAAGTTCCATGCCATCCGGCTTGTCGCCGAAGCCGAGGTCCTCCTCCTTCAAGCCGCCGACCAGGGCCAGCTTGACGAAATCTTTCTGGAGCTTTTCCTTCGGCGTATCTCCGTAAAAGGACATCACCAGACGGCTTCCGGCAAAGATCGGATCGTCCTTGTATATCTTCTTGAGATAGAGCGGAATGGCGTGGGTGATCCAGCCATGGCAATGGATGATGTCCGGGGCCCAGCGCTGCTTCTTGACTGCCTCCAGCACCCCGCGGGCGAAAAACAGGGCCCTCTCGCCGTTGTCCGGGAAAGCCTTGCCCCTGTCGTCGCACTTTATCTGCTTGCGTCTGAAATAGTCCTCATTGTCAATGAAATAGACCTGAAGCCTGGCGGATGAGATAGACGCCACCTTGATAACGAGGGGGCGGTCCACTTCTCCCACGATTATGTTCATTCCGGAGAGCCGGATAACTTCGTGAAGCTGGTTCTTCCTGTCATTGATCGACCCGTAGCGAGGCATGAACGCACGGATTTCCTTCTTCCTTTCCTGGATGCCCTGGGGAAGGTACCTGCCGATTTTCGAGATCTCCGTTTCGGGGACATACGGGAAAATCTCCGAATTGACGAAAAGAACTTTTTTGACGGAATCAGCCATAATTAAACTTTTTCTGAAATACAAAGGTAACAAATTTTTTCGATATAACGATATTTCACTATCTTTGACCTTGATTTGGAGTATCTGTATGCGTAAGGTAGAAAAGAGACTAATGCGCCGCAGGCTGGCAGGAGCCTGGATATCGTCGGTCATCAGCATCAGCCTGGTGCTGCTGCTCGTCGGGGTCGGCAGCCTGCTCCTCGTGAACGCGTCCAGCGTCTCGGATTATTTCAAGGAGAACATGCAGGTTTCCGTCATCCTCAAGGACGAAGTTTCGGAAGCGGAGGCCGGTATCCTTGCCGGCAAGCTGGAAGGGAAGGAATACATAAAGGGAGTCGAGATCATCTCACGGGAAACCGGCATCAAGGAGATGGCCCAGCTTCTGGGAGAAGATTTCCTGGAGGTATTCGAGAACGCGCCTGTCCCTGTTTCCCTCGATATCAGCCTGAAAGCGGAATACGTTTCCTCCGACAGCCTTGCAGTGGTCCGGAAAGACATCGCGGCCTCTCCCCTCGTGGACGACGTCGTCTACAGGCAGTCGCTTGTAGACGCACTGAACGCGAACCTCAGGAAGATATCCTTCGTACTGGCGGTCTTCATCGCCCTGCTCCTCTTCATTTCTTTCGTGCTCATAAACAACACGGTCAGGCTCAACGTTTTCGCCCGCCGCTTCACCATCCACACGATGAAACTGGTCGGGGCGTCGCGTTCGTTCATCCGGCGCCCGTTCCTCCTGCAGGGGGCCGTCCAGGGCCTTTTCGCCGCCCTGATAGCGATCCTCATGCTGATAGGCGGGCTGTTCATCCTAAGGAACAGTTTCTCCGCCCTGTTCGAGGTGTTCTCCCTGAAGATGCTCCTCGTAGTGATGGGAATAGTGGTCGCCTCCGGAGTCCTGATATGTGTCATAAGCACGTATTTCGTAGTCAACCGCCTGCTCTCGCTGAGCAAGGACCAGCTATACGCTTGACAAATGGCAAACAAACCTTCATACATCAAGAAAGACAAGGGCCCGTCCGCCGGAAGCCGCATGGCCCTTACACCCAAGGCGATACGCCTGATGCTCGCAGGCATACTGGTGATGGTCGCCGGTTACATCCTCCTGAGCGGAGGCGGCAGCAAGGACCCCTCGGTGTTCAATTATGACATGTTCGACTGGCGGAGGCTCGTCGCCGCGCCCATTGTCATAGTCTGCGGCATCATAATCGAAATCGTCGCCATAATGGGCCGGTTTCCCGGAAATGAAGATAAAGAATAGCATCCTATGAACTGGTGGCAAGCCCTCATACTCGGTATAGTCCAGGGACTTACCGAATTCCTGCCCGTGTCTAGTTCGGGCCATCTCGTGCTTTTCCGCGAACTCCTCGGGGTGGACGGAGAAGGATTCCTGGATTTCACGGTCCTGGTGCACTTCGGGACCGTCCTGAGCACCGTCATTGTGTTCTGGGCGGCCATCGTGCAGCTCCTGAAGGGCCTTTTCAAGTTCAGGTACAATGACGAGACGGACTATATCTTCAAGCTAATCGTCTCGATGATCCCCGTCGCCGTAGTCGGCTTTTTCTTCAAGGACGCCGTAGAGGGTCTGTTCGGGGGCAGCCTTATAGTGGTTGGAGTATGCCTTGTCATCACCGCGGCCCTGCTGTGGTTCTCGGATTTCGCCAGCCGGTATCACAGGAACCGGAGTAATACCCACCGCAACGGAATCTCCTACCTCCAGGCCTTCATCGTCGGCATCGGCCAGGCCGTTGCCGTAGCCCCGGGCCTTTCCAGGAGCGGAACCACCATCGCAACCGGGCTCCTTACCGGAGTGAAAAGGGAAAACATGGCCCAGTTCTCGTTCCTCATGGTCCTGGTTCCTATCATCGGGGAACAGGGCCTTGACATCGTGAAGAGCCTCTCCGAGACCGGTACCCTTTTCTCCGGCGAAGTCAGCGCTGCAGCTCTCCTGATAGGATTCCTGGCGGCGTTCATCTCCGGCCTTTTCGCCTGCAAGGCGATGGTCGCGCTAGTCAGGAAAGCGCGCCTCGGATGGTTCTCGCTATACTGCCTCGCAGTAGCGGCCATAATATTCATCCTCAACTTCCTGTCATAAGAAATGGCCGAAAGGGATCTGACCTGCTTCGTCGCTGACGTCCATCTGGGCCTTGACGTCAAGGACCCGGAGAGAAGGGAGAAAAGGTTCATTGATTTCCTTCGCTCCATACCCGCCGAACGGACGGAAACGCTCTACCTCCTTGGAGACATCTGGGACTTCTGGTTCGAATACCGCGACGTCGTCCCCAAGGAAGGGACGATGGTCCTGAAAGCTCTTATGGAACTTATGGACAAGGGGGTGAAGGTAAAGTTTTTCCCGGGGAACCACGACCTATGGTGTTTCAGCTATTTCGAAGAACTCGGTATGCAGAAGCTGAGCCAGCCTTTTGTCACAGAGATTGGCGGCAAGTCCTTCTGCCTTGGCCACGGAGACGGTCTGGGACCGGGAGATACGGGCTACAAGATCATCAAGAAACTGTTCTGTGCCAAATGGTTACAGAAACTGTTCGCCGGCCTGCCCCCCAGCTGGGCATACTCGCTCGGCCGCAAATGGTCCAAAAGCAGCCGGCTGGCCAAGAACCTCCGGGAAGACTTCAGGGGCCACGATGAGCCCCTGTACAAATTTGCCGCATCCTATCCCGGCAAGGTAGACTATTTCATTTTCGGGCACCGCCACTGCGACGTCGACCTGAAACTCCCTTCCGGAGCCCGCCTCATAATCCTCAACGACTGGATAGACGGGGACTCCTACAGGTATTTCTCCGGGATCTTCGGCTTGGGCGGTTCGTCCCAGAAAATCGAGAAATAAAGCGCCCGGAACGTACCTTCGTTCCATTTCTGCACAAGCTCCTCGATGTCCCTGTCCGCCCCCTCCGGGTCGTATTCCGTCTTGAGGTTGTATCCGAACAGGCGGCCTATTCCCTGCCAGAACCCAGCCACGAAGCCGTTCTTGTATTCCTTGATAACCTTGAACGTGGTCTTGTCCATCTCGCGGTCTATCAGTTTGACTATCAGCAGGCCCTGCGAGATGGTAAGATTCTTGAGCGTCTTCTCGAAGTCGCGGAACAACTGCCGCTGGACCTGGTTTATGTACTTCTCTTTCTCATCGCCTTCCAGGCCGCTCGCCGCTATCCGGTCATCGACCTCTGCGGCTATCTTCTTGGCCATCAACGCATAAGGATACGCTTTGGAGAAATTGTAAACCAGCCGGTAATACTGCCTCCAATCCTTGCCTTTGCCGGGCTGGCCGCGCCCGAACACCCATGCCGGCTCTATGGAATCGAAAAACACCGTATCCCCGTTCTCGACCGTATATGGGAGGAATCCCGCCATGGCGGCGGGGACCGGCGTCTCGGCATCCTTTGCATACCGGGCATCCTGCATCTCCCTGGCCCTGGCCATCGCCCTTTTTATATGATTCTTCTGGGCAAGGCAAGGCAGCGCTGCGCCTGTAAGGCACAGCACGGCAAGAAGCGATATTACGGCGGCACGTTTCATCCGCGATGGGTTTTCTGCAAAAATCCGACCATAAAAAAACGGCCTTCCGCATAGGGAAAGCCGCCAAGCGAGTTAATCGCAATCAATTATTCAGCAATTTTCTCAGCCACTTTGTCGATAGCATCGGCGACTGTAACGATTCCGCTGGTCTCCTCATCGGGGATCTTGATGCCGAACACCCTTTCGAACTCCATAAGAAGCTCTACGGTGTCGAGAGAATCTGCACCGAGGTCGTTGGTGAAGTTAGCGGTTTCGGTAACTTCTGACTTCTCTACGCCAAGCTTGTCAACGATGATAGCCTTGACCTGCTCTACGATTTCTTCTCTAGTCATAACAAAACGTTTTAAGGTTATAGTAAATTTAGTACGTGTTTCAAAACCAATTAACGGACAAAGATAACAAAAAAAATTCCAAAAACACCAAATGCGGCCTAAAAAGCGTATCAGCAGCAGTCATGGGCGCTTTCTTCAACCTCCGCTCCCTCCTTGGAAAGACCGTGCCAAATCCGCAGTCCGTTGAGGGAATTCAGCAGGTAGAAGCAATATTTCGCCATCATGACGACCGTATAACCGGAGGCTTCGGAAGAGAGCATTATGCTTCCCCAAAGCAGGATGGAGAATATGTTGACGAGGTTCCAGACGACCCACTGCTCGAAGAAAGCCATCGACATAAGTATCTGGCCTGCAATGTTAAGGACCAGCACAGCGGCATCGAAAAACACCTTCCAGCGGTCTACGGAACCGATTTTCCCCGCCTCCGCCTTCATCAGGTCAACTTTCAGGAGGACAAGGTAAGCCACTGTTATCCCGGCCGCGACGGCAGCCGCGAGGATCACCCTCTGGCTCTCATTCATCCTGCGGGCCTTGACCTTGGAAGAACCCGACGCCCCCCTCTTCCGCCACATCCATAGCCCGACGAACTGCATCGGGAGGAAGTACAGGACGTGAAGGGCAAGGTTTCCGGTCGCCCCCGAATCGTATGCCACTATCGAACAGAAAACCACGTCCAATATGCCGAAGATGAAGGTCCAGATGATTCCGTTTGCGGAAAGCACGGTTGAAAGCACCCCCATCAGGGAAGCCAGGGAAGCGACTATCAGCATTCCGACCCGGGCGTCCGGGCTGCCCAGCTTGAATATGGTGATTATTGCAATGGTCACCACCATCCCGATGAGGACGGCGGCGCTGAATATCCTGTTGAATTTCTTTTCGTCCATTTTTATATTCATTCTTATTCCTGGAACGGAAGCGTTCCCGTAAGCTGCTCCTTTATCCTGATTGCCAGGGGCCGGCCTACCAGAGCCGCAATCCGGTCCACCGGAGCCGCCGCAATCCTGGCAACGCTGCCGAAACTCATCAGCAGCCTCTGCTCGGTTTTCTCTCCCACGCCCTTGATCTCCCTCAGCGCAGACTGTATCTGAGCCTTGCTCCGGAGAGAGCGATGGAAGGTAATGCCGAATCGGTGGGCCTCGTCACGGATTTGCTGCAAAACCTTGAGAGCCTGGGAGTTCCTGTCGATGAAAAGAGGATACGGATCCCCTATCCGGATGACTTCCTCAAGCCTTTTGGCGAGTCCTACGACGGTAAGCTTCCCAGTAAGGCCGAGTTCGGACAGGGCCTGGTAAGCAGCGTCCAGCTGCCCCTTGCCGCCATCTATGACCACCAGTTGGGGCAGGTCGTCGGGCGCCTCGTGAAGCATCCTCGAATAACGGCGGTTGACTATCTCCTTCATCGAGGCGAAATCATTCGCTCCTACTACCGTCTTTATCTTGAATTTCCTGTAATCTTTCTTGGAAGGACGGGCGCCCCGGAACACTACGCAAGACGCAACCGGGTTCGTACCCTGGATATTGGAATTGTCAAAACATTCTATGTGATCAGGCAACTCTTTCATATCCAATGCCTTACGCAATTCCTCAAGTACTGAATCACGGTAGGCGTCCGGATCGGTGTGCTCTTTCTGGCGCTGGGAAGCGAGGCGGAACTCGGCCGCATTCTTGGAACAGAGTTCAAGCAGGGAGAGCTTGCCTCCCCTCGACGGTATGCGGAATTCGACTCCGTCTATCCGGACATCCGGAAGGAACGGCACGATGACCTCCTTGGAAAGGGTTCCGAACTGCGACTCCATCTCGGCGATGAATGCGCTGAGGACTGTTTCCGGAGCCTCTTCGATCTGCATCTTAAGGGACATTGAAAGCGACTGCACTACGGCTCCTCCCCTGACTCTCATGAAACTACCGTACCCTTCCGCTCCGTCGAAGACAAGGGCGAAGACATCGGCATCGATGTCCGAAGCCGATGTTATCACCGACTTGGAATAATGGTTTTCGATGCTCGTCATCTTTTCCTTATACTCCCCTGCCGCCTCGAAATCGAGCCTTTGAGACGCTTCTTCCATAAGGCTGCGGTAATGGCGGATGACTTCCTGGGCGCGTCCGGAAAGGATATGCGCTATTTCTTCGATCCAGCGGGAGTATTCGTCCTCGGAAACGGCGCCGACGCAGCACCCGCGGCATTTTCCGATGTGCATGTCCAGGCAGGGCCGGAACTTTTTCTTCAGGATCGCCTCGGATGTCAGTTTGTGGTTGCAGGACCGCAGCGGATATGTCCTGGTGCAGAAATCCACCAGGTTCCTCGCATGCATCACCGAACTGTACGGGCCGAAATAACGGTTTCCTCCTCCTTTGTCCAATCTCCTCGTCAGGAAGACCTTGGGGAACGGACCGGAAGATATGCATATCCACGGATAGGTCTTGGAATCCTTCAGGAGGATGTTGTAGCGGGGCTTGTACTGCTTGATGAGGTTGTTTTCGAGGAGCAGCGCGTCTGCTTCGGTGTCCACTACCGAATACTCTGCATCAGCTATCTTGGAAACAAGCACCCGGGTCTTGAGCGAAAGTCTCTCAGGGGGCACGAAATACTGCGCCACCCTCTTGTGAAGGTCTTTAGCCTTGCCCACATATATGACAGCGCCCTCCCGGTCGTAATACCTGTAAACGCCGGGAGAGTGCGGGAAC